>Ga0209066_10000191_pt1 | contig 94642 bp, 87 predicted proteins | sample All_14_2_FD_187198 | JGI IMG/M metagenome (GOLD analysis project Ga0209066, IMG submission 187198) | Freshwater microbial communities in response to fracking from Pennsylvania, USA - Allegheny Zone_MetaG_DW_15 (SPAdes) (version 2) ...
GGGCTGGTGAGGCGACCAGAAATGAAAAAGCCTGCTACCGAATCAGTAGCAGGCTCTTCAACTCCCGCGAGGGGAATCTGGTGGGACGTGCGGGGGTCGAACCCACGACAAACGGATTAAAAGTCCGAAAAATGCTGATTTCATGGGACGTCCTGAGACTGTCACCAGAGACATAAGTCATTGATTCATATGAAATCATTGTCCCATTAAGTCCGTTAACGTACAATTTCATCTCACCTAAAACTGTCACCAGACTGTCACCAGTAGACCAACGGACTCACCTGACAGGCACCCTCAGCTGGCGATTCTTGGAGTTGTCGAATGAACGGAAAGACGGGCGGTCAAGTCATCAACGCACTGCAGCCAGGAGAGTTTGCGAGGCTAGCGAAGGTCATTCCGTCCGGGTCACTTGAAGCTCGCAAATTGGCAAGCAAAGGCATCATGCTTTACTGGCGCGTCACGGTGGACGGCAAGACGACGCGAGAGCCTATCGGCGCCTATGACCCCAGTGCCAGCCCAAAAAGCTTGCAGCCCACGACGCGGGGCTATTCCATTCAAGCCGCCATTCGGGCCGCTGAAACACTGGCCCAGCGCCACCACGAGCACAGAGACAAGGGCGGCCACATTGCCATCAAGTCAGCCGAAAAGAAAGCGCGGGCCGTAGCAGTAGCCGCTGCTGAAGACGCTCGAACGCATACGCTTGAAAGTCTGTTGAGCGACTACTGTGACCACTTGGAATTGCTGGGCCGCTCCGCCCACAAAGACGCCCGCAGCATCTTCAAAAATCACGTGTTCGAGCCATGGCCCAAGGTGTCCGCCTTGCCCGCGCGGGATGTCACCATGGAACAGATCGCGGACATGATGCGCCGCTCGCTTGAGCTGGGCAAAGGCCGCACAGCAAACAAACTGCGCTCCTACGTCCGGGCCGCTTATCAAACGGCAAAGGCCGCCCGCTCAAAGGCCAGTATCCCGGTGCGATTCAAGAGCTACCGGATCACCAGCAACCCGGCCGCCGACACCGAGCCCGACGAGTCGGCAAACAAAGCTGACAAGCGCCCACTCAGCGCTGAAGAGTTGCGCACCTACTGGCAATGCATCCAAGCCATCCCAGGCTTCAAGGGAGCGGTGTTGCGCCTGCACTTGATGACCGGTGGCCAGCGTATTGAGCAACTGGTGAACCTTCGCACCGAGAACGTGAGCGGTGAAAGCATCACACTATTCGACAGCAAGGGCCGCCCAGGCAAACCACCCAGGCCGCACACTCTGCCCCTGATCCCTGCCGCTGCTGCTGCGCTGCTGGAATGCAAACCCCATGGTGCCTACGCTTTATCAACCGATGTGGGGAAAACCCACCTTGCCGCCACGAGCTTGAGCGGTTGGTCTGTCGAGGCCGTGGGCGACCAGATCCCCGACTTTCAAGCAAAGCGCATCCGCTCAGGTGTGGAAACCCTTCTGGCTGGCGCGCGGATTAGCTCAGAGATACGCGGCCGCTTGCAGAGCCACGGCGTTAGCGGTGTGCAGGCACGGCACTATGACGGCCACGATTATCTGGCGGAAAAGCGCCAAGCACTGCTGACACTGCACAAGCTAGTCACGACCACGAAGAACAAAAACTTGGCTTCCCTTCAAGCTGCCAGCACAACATGAAAAAGCCTGCCTTTTAATCCGCAGGTCCCTGGTTCGAGTCCAGGTCGGGGAGCCAAGTAAATCAAGAGTCAGCAGGTTAGCGCCTGCTGCCTTTTTTTTGCTTTCTGAGATCGCCGTGTCCGACCCGTGTCCGAAATTCTTCGCGGACCAGTGCTTATGTCCGGTTCGCAACACACCTTGCTGTTTCGTTGTGGACCCTACCAACAACAAAACGCAAGCCAATATTACACATGCTTCGCCCAGACAGCCATCGCGCGCAAGATTTGACGGTGAATCCAGCATGACCAAGATGCGCGCCGCGCACCACAGTTGCCAACATGCCTCCACCGGGAGAATGCCGTGCAGCAGCCATCCACCCCGCCACCCGATTTACACGATCAAGTCCCGACCGTGTTTCTGCGCATGTCATCCGTCATGCAGATGACGGGCCTGGGCCGATCTACGATTTACAGGCTCATGGCTCAACAACAGTTCCCCTGCCCGGTCCGCCTCGGTGTGCGTGCAGTGGCCTGGCGTCGCGCTAACCAAGAGCGTGTAGACATCCACTGATACAGACCGACGACGATCCACTACGGCAGACAAAGGAAGAACTTCTCTCTTTTTCCCTTTAAGGCGGATTGTTTTCAAGCTGTTCTCGGGCTAAAGAACTCTTCCTGCGGAAGGGAGTGAAGTGGCGGTGCTCAGCCGTGTAGCTGTTTGCTGATCGTGGCCACGTGACGGCCCTGAAAACGGGCCATTCCAAGTTCCACCGCGCTGGGTTGTCGTTCACCCTGACCTCCGGCGATTGTGGAGGCTCCATATGGACTGCCACCTTTGATTTCGTCCAGGCCAGTTTGCCGAACTTCGCTGTAAGGCAGGCCTACGATGACCATACCGTGATGCAACAGAGTCGGGTGAAACGTCAAGATGGTGCTTTCTTGCCCGCCGTGCTGGGTCGCGGTCGATGTAAATACGCTGCCAATCTTGCCGATGAGCGCGCCCTTTGCCCACAGTCCGCCAGTCTGGTCGAGAAAGGTACGCATTTGGCCTGTCATGTTTCCGAATCGCGTAGGCGTCCCAAAAATGATGGCGTCGTAGTTCTCGAGTTCGTCTGGGGAGGCAATTTCCGCGATTTGATCCATCTTGCCCCCGGCCGCGATGACCGCATCTTTATTCATAGTTTCTGGAACACGCTTGACCACCACTGAAACGCCACTGACCTCACTGACACCTTCAGCCTCAGCGCGCGCCATTTTCTCGATATGGCCGTAAAGGCTGTGATAAAGAACAAGTACCTTGGACATAGTGCGGACTCCTTTAGGACGTGGGTTTGAGAAGGCTGTGTGAAACAGGTCCCATGCTGATCGGGAACGCCTTTTTATGTCACCCCCAATTGGAAGGGAGAAGAGCGCTACTTTTGGCTGCTCGGACCCATCAAATCGCTTGTGGCGAAGTGCATCAGCTCACGTCGCTTTGCGTGGTACATGGGAAAGAGAGCGTGGACAAGAGACAGGGTGCGGATGGCGGGATGCGTTGAACCGCATGCGCGCAATTTCATAGTCTGAGTGATGAGAAAGCACGACTCCCTTTTGCAGGGGTGCAGCAGCTTCTTCCAGTCCAGGACGATGTCGTCCCATCAACCTGGGCAAGAATATTTTCGTCATTCTTCACCATTCTGAAATGCGTCTCCACAAACAGTTCTCATGAGCCCCTTGGCTCAACAGCTAGGTCATGGTTCCTTTGCGAGCCCCCAGTCCTTATCGCTAGAATTTTTTATGTTTGTGAGTGCGTATGTGGATCAGCCCAAGATCGAGAAGTGCCGAGCGAACTGATGAGCCCCGCTCAGAGTTGGTGTGAACAAGTTCGATAGGGCTGTGACCACCGAGCACCGGCTCCCTGTGCAACTCAAAAAAAGCAGCCCTAAAAAGGGCTGCAAGAGGGTGGCCGTCGCGACCGCACAAAAATCTAACCACCCTTGGAGGAGACCTGGGTCACGGATGTCACAACCTAGCCGCTGACGCGACTCCAAAGCTGCGACTTCAGAAGCTGTGGCGGATACCCACTGCCAACTCGGTGATGCTGTTGTCCTGCGCCGTTGTCAGTTCGGCAGGCACACCGGCATTGAAGCAATCCAGTCCAGCGGCGCCTGCGCCGGGTTCGTTCTTAAATCGCGTCAGGCTTGAGTACAGCGAGGTCCTGCTAGACAGGTTATAGATTTGCACCCACTCAACGACTACTGCTGCCTTGCCGAGTCTTACCCGTCTCCGAAGGTGAAGGAATGTCGCGTGTTCCACAGCAACGACTTGGGTGTCCTTCGTGAGACTTTTGAACGATGTCGGTTCATCCTGCGAGCAAGAAGCGATCGGCCTGAGCCGCATGTCGTACCTGAGCGGGATGCTCCTCGAGCAGCTCCACCGGGCATTTCTCACCCAGCCAAGGGCTTGCCGTGACGAACCACTCGGTGAGTTCGAATCCCTGCAGCAAGGGGAATAGCAACCCCGCGATCTCTGCTGCGTTATTGGAGATTTCCCAGCCGGGCATGCGGAACTGGAACATCGGCAACCACATTCGATAACGCCAGGACACTACAAAGAGGTCGCGGCGTATCAGTGCCTCGCCAATGGACATGTCTGCGCGCCTCACAAAACCGATGCTGCGAACATCTTCGACGGGGAGCATGCCGCCGTAAGGGCGCAGGTCGGACATCAAATTCAGAAAACGGTCATCGAGCCAATCGATTCCGGATTGCGATGGCAAAGGAAACTGAGGTGGCGGCAGCCGTAGCGAGAGCTGGGTCATTTCCATGGTGTTCTCCGTTTTGGTGAAGACAACTCATGGTGGCAAAGTTCTGCCGGTGATACGACCATCGCTAGACTTGTGTACGCCTGCCACCTATGGACTACCTTGTGCTCCCTCGAGCTGCGGAGCGGGCCAAAAGAGAGGTCTACGCTTGTTCCCAATTGGTCCGGACATATCGGCTGCAGAGCTTCATCAAAGTTGCCCGTGACAGGCAAGGCCTGCATCTAGTAAAGCTGGCAGTCGGCCCCGTTTTCACAGAGACCATATGGGGAACATTTGCCACCTTGCTCGGGCTTAGACCTGTGGTCCTACTTGAGGAAAAGCGAGCATTGGCGTCGAATTCCTAGACCAGTCAAGAACAATCGCCTGACTCTCAGGCCAGGGTCAAATGGCCTTACCCCTTGCCGTTGCAATTGTCAAATCCTTCGGAGAACTCCGCAGCTAGTACGCCTAGGTGAGAAACGGCGGCCACCCCGAACTATCCCAGACGACCAATCAAGTCCCACTCCCTACGGCATGGGGTCGCGCCTCCCAACTGCATCTCGGTGTTGTTCAACTCCTGAGGCAGTTCCACGCCCTCCCCTTGGGACATGCGTGCTGAGGAGAAAAAAAGCATTCTTCATCGCAGGTCCATCTTGACCTGTGTCCACTTTCGGAATTTTTCCTGGAGAGAAATTATGAAACTCGTCAAATCCTTAAGTTCAGCTATTACAGCTGTTGCCCTTGTTGGAAGTTTCGCATCCGCTCAAGCAGCCGGTTACACACGGGAACAGGTACGTGCAGAATTGGCAGAGGCGGTGCGCAACGGCGACATCCTTGCCGAAAGCGAATCAGGACTCACACTTCGTGAGCTCTATCCGCATCGATATCCCGCGCGCTTACCAACGACGCGAAAGACTCGTGAACAGGTGCGCACCGAACTTGTCGAGGCAACGCGCAGCGGTGACATCCTGGCCGACGGCGAGCGACACATCACTCTGCGTGAGCTTTTCCCACACCGATACCCGGCGCGCGAAGTATCAGAGGGTAAGTCGCGCGAGCAAGTCAGAGCCGAATTGGACGAAGCCGTACGCACTGGTGACATGCTTGCCAACGGCGAACAAGGTCTCACTCTGCGCGAGCTTTATCCGCAACGATACCCTGCTCGTACTTCCAGCGCAGCGAATGTGCCGGTGCAGAGGCTTTCGTCCTCCGGAACCTCCCAGCTCAACTAAATTGCGCTGCTTTCCCGTTGACGGCCAGTAAGCTAGCTGGCTGTCAACATTCAACATTCAGGCCTTCTCCCGTCATGTTGAAGTCAGCCAGTGAAGCTGAGCGAATCACCGCAGCCGGCAGTTACCGAGCACAGCACCTGTAGTGCAACAAATGACTTCCGTCTGGCTATCGACGATGAACTGCAGAATGAACCGCCCGGGTTTTGAGGAGGCTCTTTTCTCTGAGAGGATTGAGCCATGAGCAAGAAGTCAAATCATTTTTCACCCGAGGTCCACAAACGCGCCGTTCGCATGGTGCGCGAGCACCGAGGCGAGTACCCCTCACTTTGGGCTGCCATTGAAACCATAGCCCCCAAGATCGGCTGCGTGCCCCAGACCCTCAACGAAGGGGTCAAGCGAGACCAGATCGATACAGGCTTGCGCGACGGCATCACCACTTCCGAACGCGAACAAATGAAGGCTCTGGAGCGCGAGGTCAAAGAGCTGCGCAAGGCCAACGAGATCCTGAAGCTGGCCAGCGCGTTTTTCGCCCAGGCGGAGCTCGACCGCCGTCTGAAGTCCTGAACAACTCCGTAGACCAGCATCGACAGGCCTACGGGGTCAAGTCGATCTGAAAGGTCTTGCAGATCGACCCGTCAGGCTATTGGCGCCATGCCGCCCATCAACGCAATCCTCAACTGCGCTGCCCGCGCGCCCAACGGGACGACACCTTGGTGCCGCACATTGAGCGTGTCTGGCAAGCCAACATGCGGGTCTATGGTGCTGACAAGATTTGGAAACAGATGAACCGGTAGGGGGTCGCCCCTGCTCGCTGCACGGTGGAGAGGTTGTTGAAGCGCCTGGGCTTGCGCAGGGCGTGCGCCGGGGGCAAGGTGGTGCGCACCACCATCAGCGACATGAAGGCACCGTGCCCTCTGGACCGGGTCAACCGGCTGTTCTCGGCCGAGCGGCCCAACCAGCTTTGGGTGTCGGACTTCACGTACGTTTCAACCTGGCAGGGTTGGCTGTCGACGTGTACGCTCGGCGCATCGTGGGCTGGCGGGTCAGCAGTTCCATGCACACGGAATTCGTTCTGGATACCCTGGAGCAGGCGCTGTATGCCAGGCAGCCCGCCATTCGCTACAGCGAGCGGCTCGCAGAGGCGGGCATCGAGCCTCGGTGGGCAGCAAGGGCGACAGCTACGACAACGCGTTGGCCGAGACGATCAACGGGATCTATAAGGCCGAGGTGATTTATCGCCGGTCTTGGCCAACCCGCGAATCGGTGGAACTGGCAAGGCTGGAATGGGTATCCTGGTTCATCCATCACCGGCTGTCGGGCCTATCGGATACGTCCCGCCAGCAGAAGCTGAGGCAAACAACTACCGGCAACTCGCCAGTCAGACCTCCATGGTGGAGGCTTAAACCAACCGGCTCCACGAAACCCGGGGCGGTTCAGAGTGAAGCGGCGAGCGAAAATGAGGAATCAGGCTTAGGAGAAATGCGCTTTTCGCGGCCTCTCGCTTCCAAGATCGCTTTAAAGACAAATTGTGAAGAACACTGCAGATCAGCGCGCACCGACCAACGAGTCGACAGGTGAGTCCGCATACAGCTAGACTCTGAAATGTGATCGAGGGCCTAGCGACAAAACTAGCTTGTCACACCTTCTTCAAACTGTGACTACCGCGCAAACTGCCTCAGTGCGCGACGCGACAGCTTCAATTCGGGCCTGGCAATTTCCCCGCAACTGAGGGAACAAACATGAAAGAGTCAAACCGACGGCAATGGCTTGGTAGTGGGCTGGTGCGAGCAGTTGGTCTGGCGGTGTTCACGGGTGCATTGCCATTCAAGGCTTCAGCTCAGAATTTTCCCTGGCGCCCGATCAGGATCCTTGTCGGCAATGGTGCTGGAGGAACCACTGACCTTATGGCACGCCTATACGGCGTGAAACTGTCGCAACTGCTCGGCACACCGGTGATCGTTGACGACAAGCCAGGTGGTTTTCAGTTGCCCGCCGTACGCGACTTACTCCGCGCCCCACCGGACGGACACACACTGTTCCTGGGTAATGCAAGCTCGCTCTCACTTGCTCCTGGCGTTCGCGAGGATATCGGCTATGCACCGATGGCGGATTTCACTTTCGTAGCTGAAGTGGGGAGTTCGTCGGGCGTGTTCTGCATCAACAACGGTCTCCCCGTTCGCAGCATGCAAGAGCTGGTTGAGCACTCAATCGCCAACCCGGGCAAGATCAACTATGGCTCGGCGGGAGTGGGGGCATCCAATCATTTGAAAATCGAATACTTGAAAGCTCGAACTGGCTTGCGAGCCACGCATATACCTTACAAGTCAGATACGGAGATTTTGAGGGAGACGATGGCGGGCAATACTCACATGTGTCTGATCACCCTCCGGGCTGCCCGGCCAATTGTGCTTGCAGGCAAGTTGCGAGCACTTGCGGTTACCGCCCCCCGTTCGCTGCGCCCCCTACCTGGGGTGCCAGGCACTTCAGAAATTGGCATCAAAGAACTCGAGTCCCTGGAGCCATATACCTATTTCGGCTTTGTGGGCCCGGCGGGCATGCAGGCTTCCGTGGTCACCAAGCTCAATGAAGCCATGAACAAGGTTTCGGAGATGCCCGATGTGAGGGCCAGCATGCGCGAGTTCTTCTTCGTGGAGCCGTCTACGGGGACACCCAACACTTTTCAGGATTTGAACCAAAGAGAACTCGCCAAGGCAGTCGAGCTCGGAAGGCACATCACACCACGCAAGTGACCTCAAATCCTCATGGTGCAGCGGCATAACACACCCAAGGTCACTTCATTTGAATAGCCACTTTCCAACGAGTCGCGTGTAGTGCGGCATCACCACATAGGTCATCAGTCCGACGACAACGGTGGAGACCATCAATACGCTGACTGCTTGCAGCTGCAGAACGGGAGCCATCGCGAAGAGAGGAGCCAACATCCATGGAATTACCAGGGTCAGGGGATAAATGACCGACAAAATCAAGAGAAATTGCTTGTAGCGCCGAGCATGCCTCGGTCCTGCCAGCGGGGTAAACCAGAACTCCAGTCCTGTAACGGTCTCCACCTCCTCTGCGTGTTCGAGCATGTGCAACGCCTGCCCCATCAATGCGTGCCTGACACTTGAGTCGAGCCACTCCTGCGCCTGCCTAAGCGCGTCGAACCGAATCGTGATGGTGTAGGCATCCCCGTCACCGCTCGGTTTGGCAACATTGACTCCGCGGTGGCCTGGAAAGCGGGCTGCCACCGGGATGATGCGCTCAAGCCACTGAAGGTATTGCGTTCGCGCTCCAGGGCGCACCTGGTGGCGGATCACCACGGTCACCAAATCCGGCTCCAGATTTCCTTGCATGGTGGACATTTCTCAATGCATTGCAAGTTCTGAAAGCGCAGCCTTATTTGACTCGCCGTGTTTACCGTGCGCCAAGCCGGAGGGCAGTGCAAGCAACCCACGCTCTTCCGCGACTGCAGCCACTTCAGTGCGACTGGTTGCGTCCAGCTTCTCGAAGATCGACTTCAGGTGTGATTTCACCGTCCCGATGGCGATATCGAGCTGCCTAGCGACAACCTTGTTCGAATGCCCTTTTACTACGAGCCGAAGCACATCCATTTCACGGAACGTCAGCGAAGAGCAGGCAACGCTGTCAGCCAAGCGCTGGGCTGCCAGCATTCCGACGTAGCGGATACCTCGCCGCACCGATCGCGCGGCCCTGACGAGTTCATCCAGCCCACAACCCAGAAACAGGTAGCCGCGCACACCCGCCTCAAGTGCATGGCGAATCTCCCCTTCGCTGTCGCGATGGGTCACTATCAGTACGTTCGGCATCCAGCCATGCCGCATCGGTCCGGTTGCTCGGCAGTCTTCAAGCAGCTCAAGGGCATGATCGTAGTCGGCGACCACGAGGTCCACGCGCGATTCATGCAGGGAGTGACGAACTAATGGCTGCCAGTCGTTCGGCAGCAGCTGAAAGTCTGACTCGGCCTGCAGCGTGTCTCTCAGGCCTGCCCGCACCAGTGGGTCGCGACAAAGAACGACGACTTTGATTGTGTCAATGGGAATCATATGAACTCCTTTGAAGGTACTCAGCCGAGTGCACATCTCTGAAGAGAAACCGAAGCGCCTGCACTGCGGCAGCTGGCTCCAGTGCGACACCTTGGTGTGAAATCGACTGGCAAGGGTGGGTGGTCGGAAACGCGGTCACCTGTGCGAACACATAGGAGGTGGCGCCACCAGCCAAAATGACGACGAATCGGAGTATTCTTTTCACAATGAACTCCTTCGTGGGTTGAAGGTGACAGGAATCTGCCGCCTAAAAGGAAGTCTGCGCGGGGCCCTGCCTGATTACCAGCTTCGCTCGAACGCGCGAACGTGCGTCCTTGGGACGGTTCTACGCCTCCTTCTTTGGGATCAGTGACTTTTACCCCCCAAGCGCAGATGATGGAGAGTCAGTTCATATCGCGAGCGCCCATGTCATGAAATCCGAATCCTCCCCTGGCTCGGGTCCAACGTCTTGGAGCAACTCGAATGAGGATTTCTTCGATCTCTTCGAGGAAGCACCCATCCCGTACATCCACGAGGGGCTGGACTCGAAATTCATTCACGCCAACCGCGCCGCTCGCGAACTTCTGGGCCTGCAGGCCGACGAGGTGGCGAGCACACTGGGCAGTTCCCTCGTTGCCGACACGCCAGAGAGCCAAAAAGGACTCAAGTCGACGCTGGACGCCATAGCCAACGGACGGGAAGCGGCTGGCTTGTTGCTGGAAATGCGCCGCAGGGACAATGGCCGCTCGATTTGGGTGGAGTGGTCTTCCAAGCCGGCGAGAAGCGGCCTTTACACGCGTTCGATGCTCGTAGATGTGACTCAGCGCGTGCTCTTGGAACAGGCGAAGGCCGCACTTGAGTTTTCGTTGGAGTCGGGCCAGGTCGGCGAGTGGGACCTGGATCTGGTCAAGGACACTTCAAGGCGCTCGTTTCGGTACGACCAGTGCTTTGGCTACTCACAGCCAATCCCAGACAGTGAATGGGGCGCAGCTACGGCCCTTCAACACGTGCACATCGATGACCGTACACGAGTTAAATCAACCCTGCAGGAGGCCATCAGAACCCAGCTCGACTGGCGTTCGGAGTTCCGAGTGGTTTGGTCTGACAGCAGCATTCACTGGCTTGCCGCTAGGGGGAAGGTATACCGCACGAACGCAGATGGAGTCCCATTGAGAATGTTAGGCATCGTGATGGACATCACCGAGCGCAAGCGGACCGAAGAAGCCCTTGCCGCATCCGAGCGACTAGCCCGAAGCCACGTCGACGCCTTGACGCAGACCCTCGAAGCACTCACCCTCGAGTCAGCTCCAGACCGTCTGCTGCAGCACGTCATGCGAGCGATGACAACCCAATTGAGCGCACACAGCTGCAGCGTGTGGCAGCGCGATGGCAAGAGTGACCAGGCGGAGTTCCTATGCCTCTACGAAGACGGCAAGTACTTGACGCGAACCGAGCCGTCTCTGCCTAGGACGCTTGGCGGAAACTCTCCTTGGCACACTGTTTTTCTGAGCGGAAAACTGAAAATCATTGAGGACGTGCGTTCACTCGAAGAATCGCCATGGCGCCGACTTCTTATGTCGTCTGGTGTGACAACCCTACTCCTTATACCAATGTCTGTGGCGCATCGTGTTCAAGGCGCCATCAGCGTCCGATTCAATACTCCAAGGGCCTTTCGGCGAGAAGAACTGGACCTGGCGCAAGCGCTGGCAAACCAAGCCATGCTTTCCATGCAGTTGTCGAGGCTGTCAGCCCAAGGACGAGAGAGTGCGATCAACGCGGAGAGAAACCGGATGGCTCGTGACATTCATGACACTCTGGCCCAGGGTTTGACAGGTGTAATCGTGCAGCTCGAGGCTGCAACCGATGCCACCTCGAAGGGTCTTGTAGATGAGTCTGGAATGCACATCCTTCGCGCGCAAGGGCTTGCCAGAGAGACCCTGACCGCAGCACGGCGTTCAGTGCGCGCACTGCGCCCTCAGGAACTTGACGACAATGAAATGCTCCAGGCTCTGGACCTGCTCATCGAAAAGATGACTGCCGGTACGATGGTCAAGGCCCGTTGCGTATCAGTGGGAGCACCTATCAAGCTCTCTTCCGAATGGGAGGCGAATTTTCTCCGCATCGTGCAAGAGATATTGACAAACGTACTGCGTCACTCAGGCGCATCGCACTTTGAAGCACGCATCGAATATCACCTGAGTGAAGTTCGTTTGGAACTGAGTGACAACGGTTGTGGTTTCGATCCGGTTGCCAAAAGCGCTGGTTTCGGCTTGATAGGCATACGCGAACGCGTGAGCTCCATGGGGGGTGCGCTCACCATCAAAAGCATGCTCGGTCAAGGAGCGCGCTTCTTAATCGCGCTGCCTTTGGAAAGACCTCAGGACGTGATCATATGATGCCACCCACAGCAACCGGCGGTCCTCATCCCGCACAGTCCCCCATCCGCATACTGATTGCAGATGACCACGTCACCGTGCGAGAAGGGCTGGCCGCCATCATCGAAAGGCAGTCCGACATGGAGGTGGTAGCAGAAGCTTCCAACGGCATAGACGCGTTCGAACTCTGGCAGCAGAAACGTCCCGATGTCGCATTGCTGGACTTGCGTATGCCTGGTCTGGACGGCGTCGGCGCCATCAAGGAAATTCGCGCCGCAGATGCATCTGCGCGCATCCTCGTTGTCACGACATACGACACCGACAACGACATCTCCCGTGCCGTCAAGGCGGGTGCCAGAGGGTACCTTCTCAAGGATGCTCCTCGCGATGAGCTCCTGACCTACATTCGTCGAGTCCACGCGGGTGAAATCTGCTTGCCATCCGCTCTTCTCGCAAAGTTCGCAGCCACTTTGGCAGACGAAGCGCTAACGCGTCGCGAGGTGGAAGTAGTCGCACTGCTGGCCAGCGGCAAGAGCAACCGGGATATCGGCTTGGTCCTTGAAATCACCGAGACAACCGTGAAATCGCACATGCGCAGCATTTTTGCCAAACTGGATGTTCTGAGCCGAACAGAGGCTATTGCTACGGCTGGTCGTCGAGGCCTGATTGACTTTGATGTACTTGAGAGAAAGAAGTCTTGAGCAGGTGCGACTCGATTCCCAGATTCTTCGTCCTGCTTGTCTAGTCGGGCCTTCGGCATGAACTCCTTGCACCGTCAGGTGCTGCGGAAGCGCAAAGCGAAGAGTGACCGTTTTTACCGAGGACTCAGCGCAGACGCCCAGGGGCAATGGCGTGGACGAACGGAGCCGACAGGGAATTTCCAACGACCACCCGCGCATAAAAATAGTTGTTCCGCGCGCACTCGCTCAGGGTATCCATGTCGACATGGCCCAGGGCATCGCAAGGGAAAACATACGAGGAGCCCTGGTTGAACAGGTCCGCAAAAATCAACTCATAGCCATCTACGGCTATGACAGGCTTCGTCAATGGGATCATGGCGATCTCCTTTACCGTTGTGACGCAGACCAAACGGTCGGCACATCAAGACTATGCGGTTCACGCACCTGTTCGGTCCGTCTGAGGTCTTAGGGACCGCTATCCCAGAAGAAGGGCCGTCAACTCCCTGCGAATGTGGGGTCCAGAGCCTCCCCTACTCGGCGGTGGATTACATCTGCCGCAAGGGATATGCCGAACATTGAACTGAAGTGCAAAGTGAGTTTCACTTTGAGGACCACTTCATGCGGGCAGCCTTCCACAAACCGCAGCGAGAACACCACCGCGCCAGTCAGCTCAACGCCGCTACTGAGCAATGGACGGAGCGATTGGTCCTGACCCCGGCTGGAAAGCCGGGGTCGCATGCACTATTCATTTCGCTGCTCGACGGATTTCGACCCACCGGTGGACTCGCGCGTGCCGAAGAAATTCTCATGCAGTCCAGGTTCTCGTCAGGCACGAATGGCAGCTTGCTGAATGGTTCTGTCGGCCCAATCAGAGACTGGATGCAAACACGCCCGCCGCAGTTGTCGGCCTTCGGCCAAGTGCTGTGCTCGAGGCGGCACATGCTGACAGGATAGCAATCGCAAGCAGACCATGGCAGTCGGGGAATTCACCGGGCATACCTGGTCCTGAAGCTATTTGCACCACGTCGTCCTCTGGTTCGTTGCCATCCTCCTCGCGGGCTTGATGGCGCAGTGTTGTCTCGGTAGCGGACGGCACTCCACTCGTGCACCGTCCGCGCACTGCATACGGGCGTTCAGCTCGAATGTCGCGCTCCCCTAGAAGATATGAATCATGTGAGCAGAAGCCGCCTGTCCGCAAGTTCAGCGCACGCGCACTTAAAGCGTGAGTCCCCCCAAACGAGGCAGCCGCCGCTCTTGCATCCGATACGTCACATCCGCCACAACTGTGACGAAGATTAATGCACTCTCAACCACAGCCAAGGAGCAATCATGTTTGGCCTAACGTCTCTCGGCATGTTTCACACCGCCATCAGTGTCTTCGCCGTTTCCGCGGGCGTAGTTGCTCTTGTGCGCTACCAAGCTATCGGCCCCGATTCTCGCGCCGGGCGTATCTATATCGCCCTCACCATCGCTACATGCTTGACTGGTTTTGGCATTTTCGAGCATGACGGGTTTGGCAAGCCCCATGCGCTGGGCGTGATAACACTGGCCACACTTGCGGTTGCCTTCCTTGCAGCACATTCGCAGCTACTAGGCGACCTCGCACCCTATGTGGAAAGGGTTGCCTACTCGCTCACCTTCTTCTTCCACATCATTCCGGCAATGGCTGAGAGTGCGACACGCCTGCCTCTGGGAACACCGCTCTTACAGAGCCCCGAAGATCCCGCATTGCAGGCAGCCAACGGAGTTTGCTTTCTACTCTTCCTCATCGGAGCGACGTTCCAAGTACGGGCAATACGACGCCTGCACCGGCAATCGCCAGGAATCCACGGGTTGGGCTCTCAAGATTGAGGTCTCGCCTAGAACTGAGGAGCCGGACATGCAACCTACTTTCCGCTCGTGGCCGATACTCGCGCTCGCCCTGGCCTGCTTCGCGATCGGCACCACAGAATTCGTGATCGTTGGCATCCTGCCCGAAGTGGCATCAGACCTCGAAGTCTCACTGTCACAGGCTGGACTGCTCGTCACCGGCTATGCCATGGGCGTCGCTTTAGGCGGTCCCCTTGTCGTGCAACTTACCGCGCGTTGGCCAGGCAAATCGGTCCTGCTGGCTTTGCTGGGAGTATTCATCGGAGGCAATGCACTCTCGGCGCTTTCCCCCGACTATGCAAGCCTGATGACAGGCAGGTTGGTCGCATCTCTGACCCATGGTTCGTTCTTCGGAATTGGCGCCGTCATTGCTTCCGATATCGCCGGGCCCAGCCGGCGTGGCGCAGCCATCGCTTTGATGTTTTCTGGGCTGACTCTGGCCACCGTGCTCGGGGTCCCGTTGGGGACGCTTATCGGACAAGCGGCGGGCTGGCGAAGCACCTTCGTGGCTGTCTCCGCGCTGGGAGTATTGGCCTTCGCGTGCGTCGCATGGCTGCTGCCGTCGTGCCCTTCAACTAGCACCGTCGGGAGCGCATATGTTCTGGCGGTCATGCGCAGGCCGCGCATGTGGGTCGCCTTGTTGCTGACGATTTTTTCGTTTGGAGGCGTGTTCGCCGCTTTCACCTTCATCGCACCCATGCTTGTGTATGTGACAGGGCTTACCCCGCACGCCGCCGCAGGCACACTGTTCCTATTCGGTCTGGGTATGACATTGGGCAACGCCGTCGGCGGGCGTCTTGCCGACTGGAAGCTCCTTTCATCGCTGGTGGGCATCCTCCTGTTCCTCACTGTCGTCGAGCTCGGAGTCTCCCTCGCACTTTCGGTGCCAGCGCTCGCAGTGCCGATGATTTTTGTGTGGGGGTTCGCTGCATTCTGCGCAGTTCCTGGCCTGCAGACCAATGTTGTTAACGAGGCCCAAGACGCTGCCGCCATTGCTTCAACGCTCAACGTATCAGCATTCAATATCGGCAACGCCGCCGGCGCTTGGTTCGGCAGTTTGTTGGTGGGTGCCGGGCTTCCTTTGCGGCTTCTTCCCACATACGCGGCTGGCATCGCCGCCGTCGCTGTTGTCATTGCTGCTTCAGCATATTTCGCAACGCTCAGAGTTCCATCACGCGCTCCAATCGTTCCGCAACACCCCAAAGAGTACTTACATGAAACCAAGACTTAAAAGCAAGGTCGCCATCATCACCGGCGCCAGCTCCGGCATCGGCCGTGCAACGGCATTGCTGTTCGCTGCCGAAGGTGCGAAGCTCGTCGTCGGGGCTCGTCGCAGCGCCGAACTGGACACACTGGTGAAGGCCATCACCGAGGCGGGTGGCCAGGCCGCAGCCCTCGCAGGGGATGTTCGAGACGAAGACTACGCCTGCAGCCTGGTCAAGCTCGCTATGGGCCGCTACGGGCGGCTTGACGTAGCCTTCAACAATGCCGGCACCTTGGGCGAGGCTGGTCCATCGACGGGTGTCTCGAAACAGGGCTGGGCCGAGACGCTCGAGACCAATCTCACGGGCGCCTTCCTATGCGCCAAGCACCAGGTCGCCCAAATGGTCCTCAATGATGGCGGCTCGATCATTTTCACGTCCACCTTAGTGGGCCATACCTGCGCCTTTCCGGGCGTCGCCGCCTACGCCGCAAGCAAGGCTGGTCTCGTCGGGCTGACACAGGTGCTGGCTGCCGAATTCGGTCCGCAAAAGGTACGTGTGAACGCTATCCTGCCTGGCGCGGTCGATACGGCGATGTACCGAGACATGAACGTCACGGCCGAGGCTCAGGCTTTCATCACACAACTCCACGCCCTCAAGCGAGTGGCTATGCCGGAGGAGCTTGCACGTTCGGTCCTCTACTTCGCATCGGATGACTCGTCGTTCGTCACTGGGACTTCTTCGCTCGTCGATGGCGGTCTCTCGATCACCCGTACCTGACGTGTCAGACCGCTCCTGCGGTTTAGCCCCACGGATACAAGCACCTCGCCACCACTCGCGAATACCGCAGCATGACGACGCAGGTCAGAGGGGTCATCGCTGATCCCACCCTTAGTCGCGGAGAGTGCTCCATGCCGACAGTGGTTTCGTCAGGGCGGGGACGTGCTCGTTGTCCATTGGTTTGCAAATCCCTTTCCTGCCGCACCCGCATGGTGCGAGGATTGGTTCGCGGAAAATGCACAAGTGGCATCTGCCAAACGGGGGGAGGTTTCATGCAACCGATGGCGGCAGACAGTCTGCGGCCGTCGCACTCCGATGTGGCCGCACTAGTGGCGTGCGTCTTGCTCTACGGAACGAACGAGCAGACCCCGGGTGCTTCGCCACGCTCGCCAATTCAGTCCGACTTTTAGCGCCGAGCTTATCGAATATGGTCTTGAGGTGCGACTTCACCGTGCCGACCTCGATCACCAGCTCTCTAGCGATTGACTTGTTGCCAAGCCCCTCGGCAACCAGACGCAGTACCTCCATTTCGCGGCGCGTCAACGTTGCATACGCGATGCTGTCGGCCAGACGGCGCGCCGCTGGTCCGCACAAGTGGCGCAGCCCGTGGTGAACGGCCCGCACCCCCGAGATCAGTTCTGAAAGCTCGCAGCCCTGAATCAGATATCCACGCGCACCAAGTTCCAGGGCAGTGCAAATCTCCCATTCATTTGCGCGCGGAGTCACTATTAGCACTTTGGGGGGCTTTCTCGCCACCAGTTCCTTGGCTTTGGTTTCCGCGATGAGCAGCAAACCTTGGTCGTAGTCCGCGACTATGACATCGGCGGGCTCTTCGTCATCGTTTATGAAGCTCAGATCGGATTGGTCTCTCAATGACACTTTGAGTCCTGTGCACAACAGCGGGTCGTTGCACCGCACTTGCACTTTTATGCTGTCGAGTCACACATTAGAGGCTCCTTGGGGAGATCCGGTTAAATCAGTGAGAGGTATGGTCTGACGCATAGCTGTCCGTGCCAAGTGAAACGGCGTGAAAACTTGTGATCAGAATCCGTGTGGGCTGGCGTGAATCAGTGTGAATGCCGAAGCAGCACGCGTACACGGCTCTGCATCAGGTAATGAGCTCACCCAGCGCCAAAGTGATGTCATCTCGCCCGACTACGGTATTCAGTCGCGGAGGAAGGTTGTTGTAAGCGCGGTTCGCGGCGATTGCAATGGCCGCAACAGTTAAGGGTTGTAGGACGCCCTCCCGTGCAGGCGTGCCGACGACACACGCTGACCACGAAGGGTGGGCGTCGTACAAGCCTCTAGGGAGGAAACCGCGGGGAGCACCAATCTGGGTGTACCAGTTGGCAGCTATGGGGATTTGACCGTGCGCAGTGTTGCAGGCAGCGGCATTTGCGCCGCCTGATCCCGGAGCGGTGTCGTCACAGCTGAGTGCCGCGCGGTTTCAGAGGAACAACTGCAGCAGTTCTTGCGGGTCCAACACGGTGGATTTCCGATTCGGGCGCAGCTGTTCCCTGCGAGCCGTGGTGAGCCCGCTCCAGACACAAGCAAGCTTGCACATGCCAACGCGGTCATGGTGGCCCTCGCTGGTGCGGTATGCGAATGGGCTGCCCGCGTGCGAACGTCTCGACGATGAGCATCATCGCGCCGCAGTGAACGCACACGAAGGTCGGCCGGACCGGCTCAGCATCAGCACACCGGGTCTTCTCGATCTGCCCGCCCGGCTCCTCAGGCACAAGCAGCTGGCGCGCCTGCTCGATGCACTCCCGCCGATGGGTATTGGCCAGCAGCCCGTAGTGCCGGATCCGGTGGAACCCGCTCGGCAGCACGTGCAGCAGGAAGCGGCGCATGAACTCCTCGGGCGCGAGTGTCATCGTCTTGTGGCGCTTGCGACCCTTGTCACGGTAGTCCTTCCAGCGGAACGTCACCCCGCGTTCGTCGTGCGCCACCAGCCGAGAGTTGGAGATCGCCACCCGGTGCGTGTAGCGCGAGAGGTAGGCCAGCACAGCCTGTGGCCCCGCAAACGGCTTCTTGGCATAGACCACCCATTCACACCGTCGCAGCGGCGCGAGCCATCGCGCAAAGGCCTTCGGATCTGCCAGCGCGGTGTGTTGCGAGAAGAACTGCAACGTGCCTGCGCGGTGCTCCTGTTCCAGTGCTTCCAGGAAGAGCCGCCTGAACAGGCGCGAGAGCACGCGCACCGGCAGGAAGAAGCCCGGTCGGCAAGCCACCCAACGCTGGCCGTCGATCGAGAGCCCTCCGCCGGGCACGATGCCGTGGACGTGCGGGTGGTGCGTGAGCGCCGAACCCCAGGTGTGCAGCACCAGGGTGGCGCCGATCTGCGCGCCCAGGTGCCGGGGATCAGCGGCGATGGTGCGCAGCGTCTGTGCCGCCACCTCAAACAGCAGGCCGTAGACGACGGCCTTGTTCCAGTACGCGATCTCGCTGATGGGTGCGGGCAGCGTGAAGACCACATGGAAGTAGTCCACGGGCAGCAGGTCGGCCTGGCGCGCATCCAGCCAGCGCTGTGCAGCACTGGCCTGGCACTTGGGGCAGTGGCGGTTGCGGCACGAGTTGTAGGCGACCTGCAGGCGCTTGCAGTCTTCACTGCGCAGCACATGTCCCCCCAGTGCCGCGCTGCGGCACTGCTCGATGGCTGTCATGACCTTGAGCTGACCCAGGCTCAGGTGGGAGCGCTGGGCTTGCCGCCAGGCCGGCCCGTGGGTGCGGAAGATGTCCGCCACCTCAAGGGCAGCGGTGCCCATGGTGGGCCTACGCGGTACTCAGTTGCTCCAGCGGGCTGACCACCTCGCGCAGGACGTCGGTGGCCACCTGCGCGTACATGGCTGTCGTCTCCAGCTTCTTGTGCCCCAGCAGGACCTGGATCACCCGGATGTCCACCTTCTGCTCCAGCAGATGAGTGGCAAAGCTGTGGCGCAGGGTGTGCATGGACACGCGCTTGTCGATGTTCGCGGCGTCAGCCGCCATGTGAATGGCGCGGTTGAGCTGTCGGGTGGTCAGAGGCTCGACCGGGTTCAAGCCTGGGAACAGCCAGCCACCATCAAGCATCTTGCCTTGCGCTCGGGCTACACGCCACCAGACCCGAAGGCGCTCCAGCAATATTGGCGAGAGCATGGCATAGCGGTCTTTGCTGCCCTTGCCTTGTTCCACGCGCAGCGTCATGCGTTGGCTGTCGATATCGCCGACCTTCAAAGACACGACTTCGCTGGCGCGCAGGCCTGTGCCGTAGGCCAGCGAGAGCGCGGTCTGATGCTTGAGGTTTCCAGTTGCAGCAATGAGGCGAGCCACTTCCTCGCGGCTGAGCACCACCGGCAAGGTGCGTGGCACATGAACGGGCTGCATCTTGGCCGTCAACTCCACACGGTCCAGGGTGATCTCGCAGAAAAACTTCAGCCCGGTGATGGTGGCGTTGAGGTTGGTGGGTGAGGTGCCCTGGTCAACCAGGTGGAGCTGGAAGTTGCGCAGATCTTCGACGGTGGCGGTGTCTGGAGGCCGGCCCAGGTAGGCGGTGAACCGGCGAACGGCTCGGATGTAGGCGGTCTGCGTCTTGGGTGCAAGCCTGCGCATCCGCATGTCTTCGAGCATGCGCTGGCGCAACGGAGAAACCGCCGGATGGGGTGCGTTCATGATGGTGCTCCTGTCGTAAGCGAGGCCAATCGCCTCGACTCACAACATCGGCACGTGCGCCATCGACGTCAACCAACCATCTCAGCTCGGAGACTACCGCGCGAGCGGTTTAGTCCGTAGACTTGATGCCGCCCCCATCCTTCTCGACGTGAGTGACGAAACAGTACCCTCGACCGGGAATGTTGGTGATGTAACGCGCGCCTTCGGCGCTATCGCGCAAAGCCTTGCGCAAGGCGGCAATCTGGACGCGCACGCTGGTCTCCTCGACGACAGTCCTCGGCCAGACTCTGGCTTCCAGTTCTTGCCTACTCAGGACATCCCATGAACGCTCGACCAACCACAAGAAGTAGCTCCAGCGCACGACTTCCGAGACGGACTGGAACCCAGTTTTCGACAAGTTGCATTTGAGCCTTGACAAGCCTAAACGGGCCAAAGCTAAAAGCCTGGCCCGTTTCCGAGTCTTGAGAGGGCAGCACGGTGGGACAGGTGGTCGATTAGCGTTGGAAAATCGTGCTCTTTTGCTCAGGAATCAGCCAGACACTTGCGTTAGCACACACCGCAATTCAAGGGAATACCGTACCTGCCTTCCGTGTCCGGGCCTGCCGGTCGAAATGTCCGACGTCGCCGGCGATTCGGCCCGGATTCGGACCACCGCAATTGCCATCGATCTGAGCCTGCTGGTTTGGGCCCGCGGCCTCCAGGGCGCGGGCGCTATTGCGTTAGAAATGAGCGCACCAGTTGCGTTGTGGCATGCGGGTTCTCTTCCATGATCCAGTGACCAGCATCGGGGATGATGCCCTCGGTGACGTTGTCGGCTGCGGACCGCATTACCGTGGCCATCATCGGGCCAAACGACTTCTCGCCGCCAACTGCCAGGACAGGCATCTTCAGGCGGCCACCGCGCGACAGAAACTCACGGTTGTCGATGGCGTCCTGGTCAAAGGCCGCAAACTGCGCAAAGCCGGAACGCATGGCTCCAGGGCGTGCGTAGAGCGAGGCATAGTGACGCCGTGCGCGTTCAGTGAACCGAGAGGGGTTCGCGGAGAACTCGTTCCAAAAGCGGTCAAGGTAAATACGTTCGCGGCCGGCGACGAGCCGTTCCATGTCGGGCCCTCCAAATCGGAAATGCCACAGCAGAGGATTCTTCAGTACCTCCTCCCAGGGCCCAACCCCAGGAACAGGCGCGTCAATAAGCACCAGGCGCCGCACCCGCTCCGGCCGCTGCGCAGAGAACTGGAATGCAACCATGTTCCCGATGTCGTGTGCGACTACGTCGGCCTGCTTGACGTTGAGTGAGGTGAGAAGCGCATCTATGTCGCCAGCTTGAGTCTTCTTGTCAAAACCACCTTGCGGCGTGGATGACAGGCCGAGTCCCCTCAAGTCTGGCACGATCACTGTGTGATCGCGTGCAAGATTGACAGCAAGTGGTGCCCACATATCGCCCGTCTCGCCGTACCCGTGCACGAGTAAGACCGCGGGACCGGAGCCGCCCGTTCGAACGTGAATATTTACCCCCTGGACGGGAAGTTCACGCACAGTGAAACCGGGAAATGCGAAATCCTGGGCCAGAGCTGCGGTCGAAACGAACAGCCATACCAAGAAGATATAGAGATGATGTGTACGAGCGCGCATGGGGTACCTCATTGAAGTTGAACTAAGGGGCGGATGCCTTGCCTAGCATCGCAGGGTGCAGTCGGCTGTGCACCTCTCAAATGGCCGGTTTGCAGGCGACCCTCTTGGATGCCCCCCAACATCGGATTTCGCGGGAATTCAGGCTAAAACGAGACCAACCGCGTCAAGGGCCTCGCCTTCAAGAGCGTCTGGAAAGAGGCATGCACAAAGCACAGGAAGATGGTCTCCCTCGGGCGATGGGTCAAGATGGCCCTTGGACTCCTCAGACGGTCCACTTTCCAGAGTAGGCAGGATGCGCACGGGTCCTGATGGAGGACTGCCAGGCTGATGCAAGGGCTGCACCAGCACATCTGGTGAATCCAGAGGAGTCGCAGGAACTTGAAACGGCAAGCCGAAGGCCAAGACAAGCAAGGGGATACGGATCTTCATGACGGGGCTCCTAGCGCATCCACCTTGGATGCGGGACCCAGCTTGCTCTACTGAACTCGTTGTAGCACCACCCGTTCGGCCTATCGAATCACCCCGTTTGGACCAGAAGTTCTCTGCTCACAAAGTTGCTCTCCCATTTCGCACCTTTGGTTGAGGTCAAGCGTGGCGTTGGCTCGCAGGTCACGGTGAGGGAACTCGTCGAGCAGCTCTTTCCACTGTAGATTGGCAGCCAGCTCGTCACGCACGAAGGCCCTTATTTGCGTCAGTTGCTGAGGCTCGATGCTCAAACCGGAAGGAATGTGCTGAAGCTGCTTGGCCTGAGCCGAATCTCGTGCGCGCGACATGTTGATTTCAATCACGTGAAAGTCATCGAGCATCTGATGTCCACGGCTCCCTTTCGCATCGCTCAACTCCATCTGCCACGTTCGCACGGAGTCCGCGAGATGTTGTACCTTGGCCTCGGCATGGCGGTCTATCGGTATGTTGACAAGGCTGCGCAGCTGTCGCAAAAACCCCGGAGTACGAGGTGAGTCTTCTTCGGAATCTTGAGGCGCGACCTGAGCGTTGACAACGATGATCACGCGCTTTCTCACGTTCATCAGCCGAGCGGCTTGACCCAAGCGCCGCAACCCACCATGGATGACCACATTCTCGAGCAACGCATTGAGCCCGGTGTTGTCCGCGAGGCCCCCATCGACCAAATGGATATAGCTGCTGCTGGCGTCATGGCCGGCAACAGGCCGAAGCTGCAGAGCCACGGGGCAACTCGAGCGCTGGTTCCAGACGGTGATGGGCGAGAGGAGCACCGGCACGGCCATGGAAGCTGCCACGGCGCGTGAAACGGGAAACAGATTGAGATCCGAACAAAGGTGGTCGAACTGATCCTGCGTAAATTCGAATCTCCGTCCGAGACGCATATCGGTTGCGTTGATAAAAACCATGGGCCGCCTCCTCGGTATGTCTGAAAACGTCTTGCCTTTGAAGATGTTCTCATCCAGGACCTCCTGAAGAAGATCGCCTCGACCGAATGTTTGGGAGGTTTGACGCCAGATTCCCGCGGGCGAAAGTACTTTTTTCAGCAGTGAGGTTTGTAGATCCACTCTCAATACTCGTTGCTCGAATTCCTCTACAAAGTACTCGGGACGAAGAGCAAAGTACGCCGCTGCCAGGCTGCCGCCTGACACAGATGAGATCATGTCAACTTCATCCAGAAGTGTGCGTTGCTGTCCTTCCCAGTGAATGTGGGTAGCCGCCAATTGAGCCATGACGGCATGGGCCAGCGCCGCTGCTCTGTACCCGCCCCCAGACAATGCCAAAACGAGCACTAGGCTGTCAGAATTGTTGTCCCCCTTGATGTTGCCAAGTGCGTAACCGGCTACCTGCGAAGGATGCTCGGCAAGAGTCGCATTGACAGGGTAGTGAGCGGTAGAGCACCCGCTTACCAGGACAGCCATCAGCAATAGCGCTTTGAGCACACGTATGTATCGGTTTCGTGAAGTCGCACTCGTGTTGTCCATGGTGCCCTCAGGTTAGGCGGGCGCCGACCAAAGAGGATGCCCCATTCGGACATCCGTGGAGTGCTTCAGAAGGTATGCACGCAATCCTGGAACGCTAAACGCCCGCCAAATTCCGACGCGGCTTGGCCCTCTTGTCCTGCGGACGTGTCCTTTTCATGTCGTTCCGATTTACCTGACCTCTAATCCATTGACCAAGCGCTTCATGAGCCGAGGCTCGCGTAGGCGCTCGACCCACCAGTTGAGAGCCTTCCCGGTTTGCTCGCCGCGCCAAGCCACGTAGATGGTGTTGGGCTCTCGCTGGTCCGCGATCTGCTTCTCTATGAGCTCGCCGCTCGAAATAAGCAGCGAGACCCGTTGACGAGGTAGCCACCCCACCGCTAGTCCAGCCCTCTGTGCCGCGATTTTTGCAGCCATCGTCGGAACGGCAAGTTGCTCCTGGCCACCTTGCACACCGTACGTCCGCGCGTTGAGCTCTCGGGATGTGTCGGCCACTACCGCGGCCCGGTACTTCTGTATCGTCTCTCGCTGCAGTGGCTCGGTCACCGAAGCAAGGGGGTGTCTCAACGCCACAGCGAAGACCCAGTCCACGGCGCCTAGTTCGAACCAACGAAGGCGCGGAATCGCTGGCGGCTCGTTGGTCGCTCCTATGACCAGTTCCGCTCGCCCTTCTTTGAGTGCACTCCATGTGCCGCCGAGTACCTCGTGGGTGATTCGCAGACCAACCCCCGATTTCAGTTTGTCAAAATCAGAGATGACCGGAAGAAGTGTTTGAAATTCGAGCAGCTCATCGGTAACGATGGTCAGTCGGTCCTCCCAACCATTGGCGATCTGGCGCACGCGGGTATTGAGCCGACCAATGTCAGTCAACAGACGCTCGGCCTCCTCGGCCAGCAGTCTCCCTGCAGGGGTCAGCTCCAGTCGATACCGCCGCCGGTCGAACAAGAGAGCGTCATACTTAGACTCAAGCTGCCGTGCTGCATGCGAGATGGTGGATGGGGCTTTTCCCAATTGGGCCGCAGCTTTGGACAGGCTGCCGCTTGCTCGAATGGCAAGCATCATGGCGAGCTCGTCTTGAGTCAGCATCTTCCAGCCTTGGAATCAAAGGCTCGCTTCTGTGCAACTCCCGCGCGACCAACCTGCGGGGCCGAACACCAATTGCGGGATAAGGCACGTGCTCCCACAGGGGAAGAACCGGTCCAAATCGAATGCTGTAGAAAAGCGTGCGTCAGAGCGCCTTCTAGGTACTGGCGGGCACAGAGGTTGCTGCGGGCTGTTGATCCTACCCAGTTACAGGTTGCTCATTCCACCGTCGACGATGAGTTCGGATCCCACGATGAACGCCGACTCTTTAGCGGACAAGTGAAGAACCGTTGAAGCCAGCTCCTCAGCAGTACCGAAACGGCCAAGAGGGATCTGACCTTGTATGGCCGCCGCAGTGGCTTCGAGTGTCGCCTGGTCCATGCCCAACTTGCCATACAGAGGGGTTGAAATGGGGCCCGGGCTGATGACATTGACACGGGCGCCACGCGGCAACAGTTCGGCCGAGAGGGTTTTGGCCAGGGAGATCAGCGCCGCCTTACTAGATGCGTATACGGAAGAGTTCGGCATTCCGATGTGGGCGTTGATGGAGCCGTTGATGACGATTGCGGCACCAGGGCGCAGCAGCGAAGTCAGAGCTTGAATCTGGAAGTACGGGCCTTTGACGTTCGCGTTGAACGTGTCGTCCCACAGGGACTCGGTGACATCGGAAATAGGCGCAAATTTGGCCACGCCTGCATTGATGAAGATGACGTCTAGCTGGATGTCCTGCGCTTGCAGTGCTGCGGTCAGACGTTGGGCTTCTTCGACGCTGCCGGCGTCGTTTCTCAAAGCAATGGCGTCCTTGCCGATCTCGGCTTTTGCGCGGGCCAGCGCCTGCTCATCGCGGCCGGTGATTACGACGCGAGCGCCTTCATTGGCATAAGCCATTGCGGCCGCAAGACCGATGCCGCTGCTGCCGCCCGTGACGAGTACGGTTTGGTTTTGAAAGCGATTCATGATGATTCCTTAGAAGAGGTTGTGAACGAAGCGGCGAAGACGTATTGGAAAGATGCCTATGCCGTGCTTGAATATTCGTCGACTTGCGGGCAGAAGCCATGCCACGCTTTCGATTCACACGTTCGACAACATCGAACGTCTTTCAGGGGGCAATTTTTGCCCCTCCCGGCGTGAGGAGGCCCGATTTTCTGAGCCAAGAACTGCGTGGACATTAGTGAAACGCCACTGCGGGAATGAAAGGGATCTCAACACCCATATCGCATCGCACCTGGCTAGCGCGAATCTCCTCAAAAGCTGCGCAACTCCTGTTGCCCGCGGGATCTTCGAGGTCTGGATGAGTAACCAAGGCATAGGTGCCCTCTTGCCACGACCTGGAGGGAGTGAAGCGCCACACTGTGTCGCCATCCTCCAGCGAAATGCGTCCAGAAACGCTGAGGCCAGCAGGATCTCGAACAGCGATAAAACGTTCCCCGGATGAACTTATCGGTTGGTGCATATTGACGACCAGCGCGTCATGACTGCGAATGCGTGGTACCCGCAAATGCCAGAGTTCCGGGCGCAATACTTCAGCATCAAAGCTCGTGACGGTCCACTGCTTGAAGACCGGTGGCTCGCCGGGCGATGTATTTGCGACCATCAATCGAACAGTCTCGCCCTCCTGCAACGCTCTCCCGGCCGATAAATTGGGGCCGACATCCGTCTTCACCCGTCCAGGGTCCAACAGCACCGATATGCGACGGCCTTCAGCGTCTGGCAGCGCCAGGTCGAGCAAGGAGTTCGTGATCGGAATGCCGGTCGAGTCGACCAGTTGAAGTCGCCTTGTATCGAAGGGAAGACGCTGCGGCTCTCGGAATCGCAGCTCGATTCGCAGCAGGTTTTCAGGAACCGTCGCTCCTGCTGGGTGGACTTCGACCGCGACTGTTGCTGCACTAGCGATCTGTAGCCAGATCAGGGCGCAGAGAGCAAACGTCTGGCGCATCATGGCTTACTCGGCGCAAGATCAGCATAGCCCTCATCGCTACGCAACATGCGGTGCACGTCTCGCCAGCCATCAGTTGCTTCGTACTTGAAATCAGTGAAGTCGTACTCGTTGACGAAGTCGCTAAGGCGAAGGAAGAGACCTTTTCGCATTGAGACGAGCTGCATCGCGCCGCTGGCCTCATCACGTCGAAGCGCAGCCAGAAAGTCTTTATTCTGGTTGCTTAGATGGGCCACATTGGCCATCGGAACGTAGATTGATTTGATGCCGAGCAGCGGCTCGGCAGGCCATTTGATTGGCGTCTTGAGGCCAGGTTTTGTGGATGCATCCGCGATATCGGCGACGGACATCAAGTCAGCAGACTTGTGTGAATGCGTTAGGAGAACCATCGGACCTTGACCGGCGTCGAACAAGACCATACCAACTGGCGCACTGCCCCAGCCGAACTCCGCTATGGTCTTTGCGGAGATGTGCGCCCCGTGCTTTAGATCCTTCAGCGGGATGGTGACCAACGGAGAACAGGTGAAGGCCGCCACCAGAGTGGGCTCACCGTTTAGCGTCGTGATGACCATCCTGCGAATAGGCGCCCGCGTTTCCAGTTGATTGTGCACAGGGTGGTACATCTCCACGCTGGTGGCTGTGGCCTCACCCTTGAATGGAAAGTCGTAGACCCGAAGCGTTGAAGCAAAGCTCGCGTTCGACAGACCGGCAACGTAGAGACGGTTGCCGTGGTAGGCCATATCAGTAACTGTGTATGTCGCGGCAGGAGTATCGCGCCACAGGCGCTTGTCTGCTCCCGGCACATTGGCTATCGCGACTGAGGTTCGTTGGACCTTGGCAATGTCCACAACCCCCACTCTGCCCTCTGCGTCAATGGACACAAGCGCCGGCATCGGCTTACGTGCACCCCTGTCAACGGACAAGCTCACGTACGCGATCTCGCTGTCAGGCCTGACCGCCATATCCTCGAAACGCAGGTTTTCTGGCGCAGTGCGCAAGGCACGTGCGATCGACAAAGAGATGTTCTTCAAATTAAACGCCTTCGGCGTACCCTCCGCCACCCGAGGCAAAGTGAGGGCATGCAGTTGCCCAGCGCGCCAGTCTGCGACTACGACGGTATCGGCATCAACAAAGCTCATCTTTCCGGCAGAAAGAATGGCACCTGCGAACGCTTGCGCTGAAGCAAGGGTGATCAGCAAAGCGACAAAGCTTCTCCGTCCAACCTTGCCCACTATGTGTGCAAGTTGGCTGAAAACTCTCGAAAACTGGTTCATGACGGTTCCCTTCTAAGATTTGAAAATGAGTGTCTTCTTGAACACCAAGATAAGCCTCTTGCAGTTGGGTCAGCGAGACCTCCCCCCAATGGCCACTCCCCGTTGAGCAGTCTCAGTTGATTGCAGATGGTGGGCTGTGCTGCTGGAATTGCTGTTCTTCTGAACTGCCATGCCAGGCGAATTTCTCGATCGCGAGGTTTCGGCCAGAGTTGGTAACCTGCGGAAAAAGGTCAAGAACACCAGGCTAGCTAGTCTTCTTGCTCTGACTCTGCGTTCGAGCCGGGTAGGACCTGATGGTCTTCAGGAAAACGATGCGACGTTCTGCGGAAAGCAGCGTTGGAATTGCTGACTCGAAGGCTTGGCGATAGGGCCGTTTTAGATGGTTCTCAATAAAGAACTCCCGCGTGCAAGCCCACGTTTCATAGTTGACGATCACGTGAGAGTCAGCAAGGTCTTCATGAATCCAGGCACGTACAAAGTCCGGCTCGGACGACATCGCCTGAAAGATGTCAAACACCATCCCGCGCAGTCGCTCACTCTGCTCTGGGCGAGTGGGCAAATACACGATAAATGACACACCCTCTGTGACCAACTTTGAGTCGGGTGCCGGAGTGGCAGCCATCAAACTGCCGACTGAAGGAAGCGCAATTGCAGTACCGATGGCCGAGGCTGCAAACCCTCGACGTGAAATGTTGTCAAGTGTTTTCATTGACTGTTTCTCCTAGAGGAGCCATCAGGCACTCGAGGTTGAGAAAACTCGACCAACTTGCGCATGACCCTGGAATTTGCTTGCTTCCAAGCGCACTCGCTGGTGAGACTGAGCGTGGAGTTCGGGGTCAGCCCGCGCGTATCACTGATATCAACTTCACGCGTTTCGCACCACGTGCATCACTGTGAGCGCGAACCTTCCGGTTTTGCTCTCTCAGACGGCTGGGCTTTGCTGGTGTCAGCAGGGCTAAGCACAACTGTGTCTTTCGAGATAGAGGGAGAGATGACGGCAGCGCGTCGCAACTCGTGATGTGTCAAAAAATGCGTGCTCTCGGTTCAGAAAGTATCGGCCCTCCCCTGAGAGGATGAAACCCCAACAACCACTGCTCGCCCACTGGTTCCTGGCCCTATGCCTTCGTCCAGCGGTAGGCGTGAGTTGCCTCATTGGAGGGAGAAGGCCATGCGCTACAGGGCGGATTCGTCTTGCGCAGATTCTCACCAGACTAAGGGTCTCCCCTCTCAACCTTGGAGCCCTCATGCCGAAACTGTTCCGCAGCGTCGTCACTTCCCTATTGTTGGCAGCGGGCCTGGCAACCGCTGCCATCGATGCCATTGCAGCGCCAATCGAGGCGCCTGCCGGCATCTATGTGCTGGAGAAAACCCATGCCAGCCTTCACTGGCGCATCCGGCACATTGGCTTGTCCAACTACACCGCCCGGTTCAAACGCTTTGATGCCACTATTGAGTTCGATCCGGTGAACCTCGCGCGCAGCTCCGTCCAGGCGACCATCGACATCGCTTCAGTGGAGACGGACCTAGTCACTCCCGATGGACGGGACTTCAACGCTGAGTTGCGAAGCGAGCCTTTCTTCAACATTGCGAAGTACTCACAGGCAACTTTCAATTCCACCCAGGTCCAGGTACTTGGGGGAAATTCGATGCGCGTACAAGGTGAGCTCACCATGCTGGGCGTCACTCGTCCCATCACGTTTCAAGTGACGCTCAACGGCTCGATGAAGAGCCACCCGTTTGCCAAGGTTCCGGCGCTCGGCGTGTCGGCCAGGGGCTCAGTGGTTCGCACCGCCTATGGCCTCAATCCTCCTCCGATTCAAGAGGGTGTGGGCGATCAGGTGGACTTGGTCATCGAAGCCGAGTTTTTGAAGAAGTCGTGAGGAGTTGCCATGTCAACGAGCCAACTATCTGATTCGACCTCGGGCCTCCTGACACGCCGTCGCGACTTTCTCGCCGCTGGAGCAGCGCTGGGCTTGAGCACCCTTGTCGAACCCGTCAAGTCGCAGACTCCAACGGTCTCTGCCGATCTCATCCTCCACAATGGACGCGTAGCCACCATGGACGCGGCGCGCAGAGAGGCCAGCGCTGTAGCCATTGGCGGCGGCTTGGTCATGGCCGTTGGCTCTGATGCGGAGGTCATGAAGTTGGCCTCCGGTCGAACGCGAGTGGTAGACGTAGAAAAGCGCCGGGTCATCCCCGGCTTAACCGACTCGCACATGCACATCATCCGTGGCGGCTTGAACTACAACATGGAGCTGCGCTGGGACGGGGTGCGCTCGTTGGGCACCGCTTTAGAAATGCTTCGGGAACAGGCCCTGCGCACGCCGGCCCCTCAATGGGTGCGTGTGGTGGGAGGCTGGAGCGACTTTCAGTTTGAAGAGAAGCGCGGCCCCACGCTGGCGGAAATCAACGCAGCTGCTCCGGAAACTCCCGTCTTTGTGCTCAACCTCTACAACACCGCGTTGCTCAATCGCGCGGCGTTGCGGGCGGTGGGATACACCAGGGACACGCCTCAGCCACCAGGAGCCATCATTGAGCGTGACAGTCGGGGCGCGCCCACGGGGCTGCTGTTGGCGGAGCCGAATGCGTTCGTGCTTTACAACACACTGGGCAAGGGCCCCAAGCTCAGTCCGGAGGATCAAATCAACTCCACGTTGCATTTCATGCGCGAAGAGAACCGACTAGGCGTCACGTCAGTGGGCGACGCGGGTGGGGGCTTTCAGAACTACCCGGATGACTACGACATCATCGGCAAACTCGCCGCTGAAGACCGCCTCACCGTGCGCATTGCATACAACCTGTTCCCGCAGAAGGCCAAGGCCGAGTTGGGCGACTTCCGCCGTTGGGCAGCGATGGGTAAACCCGGCGACGGCACTGACTGGTACCGTCTCAATGGCGCGGGTGAGATGCTGGTTTTTTCTGCTACGGACTTCGAAGACTTCCTGGTGCCGCGTCCGGAGGCTCCCGCCGCCATGGAGCCCGATCTGGAGGGTGTCGTTCGATTTCTTGCGGGGAATGGGTGGCCCTGGCGTATGCACGCGACCTATGACGAGACCATCGTGCGCGCACTCAACGTGTTCGAGCGCGTCCATCGCGATATTCCCATCGACAAGCTGGGATGGATGTTCGATCACTGTGAGACCGTTTCACCTGAAAACCTTGAGCGAATCCGCAAGCTCGGTGGAGGCGTCGCCATCCAGAACCGGATGTCAATGCAGGGTGAAAATTTTATCCGGCGCTATGGCTCGGCCGCGGCCGCACGTACTCCACCGGTGAAGCGCATGCTTGAGATGGGCCTTCCTGTCACGCTCGGTACCGACGCGACACGCGTCAATTCTTACAACCCTTGGCAGGCCATCTACTGGCTCGCTTCTGGGCGCACGATTGGCGGTACGGTTCTGTATCCGGAGGAACAGCGTCTTGACCGGTTCACGGCATTGAGCCTCATGACTTCGGCAGGCGCCTGGTTCTCGCGCGATTCAGGCCATAAGGGTGTGCTGCAGCCTGGCGCGCTTGGAGATGTCACGGTGCTCGACCGGGACTACTTCGCCGTAGCCGAGGATGAGATCCAGGACATCAGCGCAGTACTGACTGCGGTAGGCGGGAAGGTGGTTCATGGCACTGGACGGTATCAAGAACTGGCGCCACCACTCCCGCCGGCATCGCCGAGTTGGTCGCCGGTGCGTGCGTTTGGTGGCTATCAACCACGACGGAAGACCGCGTCGAATGAGCCTTCCTCGGCGCAAGCCATTCGGTACGCTTCCATGTGCGGATGCAGCAATGCTTGTCGCATTCATGGCCATGATCACCCGTATGTGCGTATCAAGGGCGTACCTGTGTCTGACCCCGCGGCATTCTGGGGCGCACTCGGATGTGGTTGTTGGTTGTGAATACTCCAGTCACTCCCCACTCAATTGTCAACAACCGGTCGCGGCTCAGAGGTAAAGCGCCCTGTGTGCCAGCCGAGAATGAGCCCGATACCGACAGATATACCGTCGTCATTCGAGAGCCCCTCCCAGGGTTCTCTGCTCTCGATCTCACTCATCGATGGATCGTGACGCCGATTGGAATGCGAAAGTGCCATGTTCTGTAGCGCAATGACGGTATCAGGTGCTCGCTCCAGAGAGCCGATTGTTGGACACCGCGCAGCCAGGATACTGACTGTTACCCCGGCGGCCACCCAAAGTGCTCCACTTATGGCCACCCAAAGTGCTCCACTTATGGCCACCCAAAGTGCTCCACCCTGGCCGCGGTGATCTGACGCATTGAGCATGGTGCGTTGGGCGCCGTGAGGCCCGACCGGCAGGACGTTACTTTCTGCTCCCTTATCCCGAGGGAGCCCGAGGTTGAACGTCTTGAAGCCACATCTACAAACCACCATCTGGACGCTGCTCAAAGGCGGCGCCACCCAGCGCGAGATCGAACGCATCACCGGCATCTCGCGCCACACCATCCGCTCGTATCAGCAGCGCTTTGTCGCCGACCCTGCAAACTGCCCCGGGGTGGCCACCGACTCTCCCAGTCAAACTGCTCCACCCTGGCCACCGACTTGCCTGCCGGTGTCGCCGCCAGTGGCCACCTCCAGGTGCGAACCCCACCGCGCCTTCATCGACGCCCAGTTGCGCCTGGGTCGCAACGCCACGGCGATCTACCAGGACCTGGTGGACCTGTACGGCTTCGATGGCGCCTACAACTCCGTCAAGCGCTTCGTGGCCCAACTGCGCCACAAGGAGCCCGAACAATTCGACCGCCTTTCGTTTGCTCCCGGCGAAGAGATGCAGGTCGACTACGGCGAGGGCGCGCCCACCCGCGTGCCAGGCACCGAGCGCTGGCGCAAACCCCGCCTGTTCGTGGCCACGCTGCGTTACTCGCGGCGCAGCTTCCGCCGTGTGGTCTGGAATTCCGGCCAGCAGATCTGGGCCGAGCTGCACGAGCAGGCCTGGCGCTACTTTGGTGGCTCTGCCCGGTACGTGGTGCTCGACAACCTCAAGGAAGGTGTCTTGAAGCCCGACCTGTACGAGCCCGCACTCAATCCGGTCTATGCGGCCACACTCGCCCACTACGAGGTGGTGGCCGACCCGGCGCGGGTGCGAGATCCCAATCGCAAGGGCACAGTGGAGAACGCCATCGGCCACACCCAGGCTACCGCGCTCAAGGGCCGGCGCTTCGAGACCATCGAGGAGCAGAACGCCTTCTTGGAGCACTGGGAGAGCAAGTGGGCGGCCTCTCGCATCCATGGCGCCGAGCGCCGCCAGGTGCAGGCCATGTTCGAGGAGGAGCGCGCCCACCTGCAGCCACTGCCCTTGACCGGCATGCGGTACTTCACCGAGGTACAGCGCAGTGTGTGCGACGACAGTTGCGTGCGTATCGACCACAGCAGCTACGCCGCGCGCCCCGCACCCATTGGCGCCAAGGTGCTGGTGCGGATCTTCGAGCGGCGCATCGAGATCCGTGACCTGCGTACCCAGGCTTTGCTGCGCACCCACGCCCGCGTGGAGCGGCCCGGCACCGTGGTCCTCGCGCGAGACCCGCTTCATCCTCGGTCAGGCCCGGGCCATCGGTCCTCAGGCGGCACGGCTGTGCGAGATGCTGTTTGCCATCGAAGGCCGGGTCGGCCAGCGCAAGCTTTGGGGCATCGTCAACCTGGCGAGGCGCTACCCGCACCGTTTCATTGACGCAGCCTGCGCGGGTGCCATGGAGCAAGGCGTTCACAGCTACCGCCACGTCAAGGCGCTGACCGAGCGGCTCGTGGCCGATGCCCTGGCAGCCCTGGAAGCCGCCTCCCCAGCACCGTCGGCCTCGGCATCAACGCTGACCCAGCAACACGCGCTCATCCGCAGTGCCGATGAATACGGCGATCTGTTCGCCCACGTCGCCACCGCCACTCAATCCTCCGAGAACACCCAGCCATGAACATGAACGAGATCGAACGCGCCCTGCGCGAATTGCGCCTCTCCGGCATCGCTGAGACCTTGTCCACCCGCGTGATGCAGGCCCAGGCCGCCCAGCAGCCCTTCCTGGAGACCTTCGCCGCCATGCTGCAAGACGAGCTGGACCGGCGCCGCTCTCGCCTGACCGAGCGCCGCTTCAAGCGCTCGGGCCTGACGGAGCGACTGAGCCTGGCGGACTTCGACTGGCGTTTCAATCCGAAGCTGCCGCGCAGCGCCTGCTTCGAGTTGCACACCCTGAAGTTCATCGGCGAGGGCGCCAACGCGCTGATCATTGGCAAGCCCGGCACCGGCAAGAGCCATGTAGCCAAGGCCGTGGCCTACCAGGCCACGCTGGCCGGCTATGACGTCCGCTATGTCGAGGCCGACACCGAGTTCGCCAGCTACGGGCTGGCCAGCACACTAGAGCAGGCCGAGAAACTCAAGGCCTGGATTGAGCCAGACCTGCTAGTCTTGGACGATCTGTTCCTGGCCCGGCGCATTGCCGATGTGAGCGCCGAGTTGCTGCAGGCCATCGTCCACCAGCGCTACAAGTTGCGCCGCGCCATCGTCATCACCTCCAACCGGGTGGTGCAGGACTGGGGCAAATACCTGGGCGACGCCACCATGGCCACCACCATCCTTGACCGACTCATGCACCGCTGCGCGATGCTGGAGTTCGAGGGCAAGAGCTACCGTTTGAAGGAGGCCGCCTCACGCATCGCCGTCACACCCGTATAGTCACAATCCGACCGTCCTGCCTGGAGCAGTTTGACCGGCCATAAGTGGAGCAGTTTGGGGTGGCCATCGGGGGTTAATCCGCAGGTCCCTGGTTCGAGTCCAGGTCGGGGAGCCAGAGAAATCAAGAGTCAGCAGGTTAGCGTCTGCTGACTTTTTTGCTTTCTGGGTTTGACTGGTGCCAGTCTGGTGCCAGTTTCTGGTCTGATGAGCACAGTCCAGAAAATCTCGCATGAACTGTTGCGTCAGCGCAGCATGGCATCGGCAGGCAACATCGCAGAGTCCGAACAGTTGCGTCCTCACCCACCAGGGCCCTGATCTGGTTGAACGATGGCTACGCACCAGATTTGATCGCGAATCCAGCATGATCAAGGTGCCCGCCGAGCCCGACAGTTGTAAGCAATGGGATGGACGCCCCCACCTATTCCGACACCAACGTGCCAAAGTAGAAGTGTCTCCAACCACTTGAACCGAAAGGGGCGTCCACCATGAAGATTACGACTGTTGGCAACATACCTCCACCGGGAGAATGCCGTGCAACAGACATCCGCCCTACCATCAGACACACACGTCCAGTACAGACCGTGTTTCTGCGCATTCCATCAGTCATGCAGATGACGGGCTTGGGTCGAACTGGATGAATGGAGCCAGACACGCCCGGCTGCATTGCACTGAACGGACGTAGTCAGCCCAGGAATCTGTCGCCCGTTCGAGGGTTTGTGAACATCCACGTAGACGGCCCGAAAAGGACCCACTGCGGCAGAAAGCTGCGAATTCAATGCAGCGATTAACGCCGGTGGGTGCTGCCAGGTAAGCTCGCGCTGATTGCTACGAAGCGGCTGTTCGGGGTGGCGACTGGCATGCCCGAGTGGCGGCTGTTCGAGCTGGTACAGTCGTAGGACATTTTCGATGTCTTCTGGTGCCGCGCCACCGAACTCTTCCACATCAACTGGACTGGCGGTACTGACCCGTTCCTGTCGTTCAAAAGTCATGCATCTCAACGCGTGCCAGTGGGGATGTTTTGCAGAGAATTCCTAGGTAGTCGGACTATCTTCCACTATGCAGGAAACACCGCATCAGCATTCAACACAAGCACCTTTTCGAGAAGCTCGACCTCCCCGCCAGACTGCTGAGACAGCTCTTGAAGGGGCTGAATGCCACCTTCCGGATGCGGAAAGTCGGAAGCGAAAACAAATACGTCTTGGAGCTCGTGCAGCCTCATCTGCTGAATGAATGGCTCTCCATACAACGGTGTGACCCTCAAGGCCCGCTTGACCACGCTGCTCAGTAGCTCGGAGCCCTCTCTCGCTCCACGCAACGCCGCTTGAAGCGCATCGAGCCGCTCAAGCCATGGACCGATCCAAAACGAAGTGCACTCGAACACCCCGATGCGCAGACGAGGGTGGCGTTCGAACACCCCTGAAAGGGCCAGCGTCGACAGAAACTGCTCCGGAGTATGGTGAGCAGTCATTACCGCAAAGGCCTCATTTGTGGAAGCGGATGCTGGAAGCAAGCTCTCCAACGCGCGAGAACTCACGCCATCCTGTCTCTCCCCCACCGCGATGCCAGTGCGAACATGGACTTTGGATGCCTCACCGGCCCTCTCGATCAGACTCCAGCGCATGTCCCAGTGGAGCAGTGCCGGTACACCCGCGTTGCTGAGGAGCGCCCACAGGCCATCCCAGGACTCATGGTCAGGACCGGGGCGAAAGTCAGGATAAAACGCGAGCTGCACGGCCTTCAAGCCCAAGCGCAACGCATACTCGGCTTCCTGCAAGGCCCTTTTTGGATCTTGGCAGTTGACGATCGCGGCTGGCCGCAGCCGAACCGAAGCCGGCGATGCCCACTGAGCGGCGAACTCGTTGAAACGTCGCGCCGCCGGATACGCCAGATCCGCCGGTCCCCAGAAAACACTCGCCATCCCAGATCCGAAAAGGACTTGCTGGTGAACGCCCATCTCATCGAGGATGTCGAGTCGCTCCAGAACGTCCCGGGCGCCGTGTGCCATGGTCCCCTTGGCCTTCCAGACGGACTTTCCATCCTTTGTGAAAGGCGCCACCCCATCTAAAGCAGCGTATTGCATGCTGCGCTTGCGCAGCATAGGTTCGCCCAACTCCGAACCAAGAATTCGATAGGTCTCTTCAGGATTCAGAATTAGGTGCGAGTCGCAGTCGCGAAGGCGTCCGCGCAGCTCCCCAGGAAGACTCGCCCAAGGATCCTCACACGACCGCTCGCGGTCCAGGAGGTGCTGGCGCTTACTGGTGGCTACGCTGGGATCGACGGTGATGGGCATGAAGCACCTCCTTCGTGCGCGAGTGGCGGGGCAATCAAAAGTATAGAAGCTTTTCTCATCAGTTGCCCCTCTAAAAGTCGTAGAGTCAGCCGCTGGTGACGAGGACGGCACTGGTGAGTGCAAGCGCCACCACGCCCACGGCGCTTTCCAAGGCAACCCGGACGACCTTGGTCGGATCGAGGATACCGAAATTTGCCATCGAACCATACTTATGCGTTTCAACGTCGAATCCGAAATCCCCCGTCTGCTCCCCGACCACAGTACAGATGTGCGCGCCATCTAAACCGGCATTCGCAGCGATGTTCATGAGCGGAGCCCCTACAGCCTGGAAAACGATGGAAGCACCTGCCGCTTCATCACCGAGTCGGCCTGACTGGCGAATAGCCTGTGCGGCTCTGACGAGTGCAACTCCGCCTCCAGGAACAACCCCTTCATCGAGAGCGGCGCGCGCGGCGGCCAATGCGACCTCGACCTTTGTCCTCTTCGCCTTTCGCTCGAGCTCAGTTGCTGCGCCTACCTTGATCCGAACTACAGGGCGCGGCTTACACGCCATGGGCATTCCCAGCGCTTCAAGCTCTTGCGGTCTCGCTTCAGCCAAGAACGTGGTCGCATGCTCCGACGCGATGACGCGTCTAGCGCGTCCAAAGTCTGCAGCCTTGATCGAGCGCAAGCCACGGCCCGTGTGCAACCCCAGCAAGGTGGCGCCCGTAAGCCGAGCCACGTCGTGCAGTGCGCCGAACTCATCCAAGCCAGCGAGACCTTGCGTGTTCACTGCAAGGCAATCGAAAGTTCCTCGCAGTTTATTTACCACAAGCGCCGACAAGGCCTCGCCCTCTATTCGTTTCGAGACAACCACGAACTTCCTCGTGATCTGCACTAGAGACTCCAGCGCGGGCAGGATGTCCACAACTCGGACAATCGCCTCATCCGACACCAGTACGAGGGGATCATCGAGGATTGACTGCCGGGAATCGGCATCGGTCACAAACGCGTAGCTAGCATACCCGGACCGTAGGCGAAGGCCCGTTTCCATCTCCACCTCAAGCACGGTACCGGTAGCGTCTTCGATGACCACCAGCCCGTCGGGGCTTTCAGGGGTAAGGACCGTGCCGATCAACTCGCCCATAGCCCGGTCGCGCGCCGCGAGAGCCGCAATCTGAGCGACCTGATGGGCTTGCGGCCGGCTAGCCGCTCGTTGCAGTTCTCGGAACAGCGCCTGGCTTGCGCCAAGCATGCCGCGCCTTAAGAGAAGTGGGTCTGCACCGGCGCTGACGGACTTTAGCGCTGCTGCCATCATCGCGCGAGATAGCACGGCGCAAGTTGCGCTGCCGTCACCCACCGTTTGCCTGATGGTTCGGGTTGCATTCCAAAGAAGTTGGGCACCGAGGTTCTGCCGGGCATTCTTCAGTTCGATTGCACCTGCTCTCAGAAGGCCATTCGAACATACCAACGGCGCATCCCCAGGTTGTTCAATGATGATCGCCCGCCGGCCTGGACCGAGCGAGACGCTGGAGGCAGCAGCAACTATGTCTAAACCAGCGGCCAGAGACCGAAAGGCATCGAGCCCGAAAGTCAGGCTTGACGGCTGGGTGCTCCTGTTTCCGTTACCCAATTGGCGCTCGTTGCTTTGCGTGGGGAAGTACCGTGACTACATCGTCACGGCGGCTGGCAAACACTTCCACGCCAAGTGCGACGCGAGCCAGGGCCAGCGCCATCGGCGAAGCGTGAACAGAAGGGGCACTGACCGCGGCCGCATGCAAGCCATCTGTCAAGAACTCCGATCGGACAGCATCGGCGAAGTACCAGGGATAGGCGCGGTTCATCAGGCGGCAGGAGAATGCCAGAGATTTCACAAGGGTAGCATCTCCGTACTTCTGGACGAGCGCGAAACAAGCCAAGCCATAGTCACCCGTGCTATCTCGGCAGAGACCTACGCGAGCGGACATTCCCACCGTGCCCAGCTCGTAAACCAACTCCGACAGTGTTGGTCTCCACTCGATGCAATGGAGTCGGTTCGTGCGCTGCAAGAGCTCGAAGCACCTCAAAAGCTCGTCATTGCGCGGAGCCCGATAATGCAGGAATGAGCAGAGATCGCGTGCTCCAGTATGGCCTGAGCCGGAATACGCTTGACCCGCAACCACCAGTGCGGGTTTCGGCACGCCTGCGCTGCCAGCGACACACGGACTCGACCAGAGATTCGGCAGCGCCGTTTCGTCCCAGACCCAGGTTCCGGGGCAGCGCCAGCCCACTTCTTCACGCTCGAACGCGTCGTCATCCACGAACACAACCTCGTCGCGCAAGTACCCGTACTGCTCCCTGATCAATTCGAGCCTTTCCGACTTGGACACGACTTCGCATTCCACCGAATCGAACAGGCCATCCAGCCCAAGACCGGAGATGTGGGCGGACACCGCTTCCTGGGAGGCCGACGAAATGGCGACTAGCCGCATGCGTCGCGCCTTGATGCGATGCATAGATTCGATGACGCCAGAGCGGAGTGGTGGCGGCGCGCCGACCTCGTCGACGAAGCCGTCCCAGACCGTTCCATCTAGATCGGTACAGAGCAGCTTCACCGGTGCGACGCGGCGCGAACTGGCATCAAGCACGCCTTCTACGAAGTGCGAGGCGTGCAGTCTGACCAACTGCGGCTGCTCGTTGGGAAAACTCAGGGAAACCTGTGCAGCTGTCGATCCGGCCATATGCTGAAGGTCTGCCGGAGGCACATAGATCTCCGAAACTCCGGGATGCAGAACCAATGGCACCCGCACCTGCGGCAACTGTGGCGACCAAGGGTAGGAAGTGAAGTCGAGGATCGCAGTGAACCCCACGCGCGCATGATTGAACACTTCAAGCTGGAGGAGAAAGCCGAGATTCCACGTGGGGGCCGGAGTCACGCCGCTTAGCTTGGCCTTAAGCATGCCCAATGACTTGAAGGCCAAGTCGGCGCTCGTGGCTGTCCATGTGCCCGTGCGCGAAAGCCCGATACCGAAGACGAATCGTCGACATCCGACGCCTTGGGCCGCCTCGAAGAGCGCACAGGACACATAGCAGGATGGCGCGCCGCATTCGGTGCAGTGTTCCTCCAGCCGTATCGGCTTTGCGCCTTGCCCGCGAAAGCGAAGCATTCCGGAAGCATCGCCAGAGAACGTTGACTTGGCTATGGGAAAGTTCGGCGACGCCGGGGTTGCTGTGGTCAGCACTTTAGCTCCGATACCGCCCGCAGTTCCCGATCGAGCTCAGCCTCGTCGGCAACGGGCAAGAGCACCAAGCGCCCTAGCAAGTCCGAAGTGTTTGGCGGCAGCCGCATGCCGCACGGCTGGAAGCATGGCCACTGCGGCACCGGCGGATAGTTCGGACGGTAAGCATGCGACCCCACGGCGGCCAATCGCGCTTGAGTGTGAGCGGCCTCTCTCTCTCCGGCTGCGACAAGTGCTACGCGCCATCGATGAACGCGGGCCAAGCTCGGATACGCCTGAATGGAGACATCCTTAAGCGAAGCCGAGAGCCGGTCAAGGAGCGCCCACAAGTTGTCGACGTGCGTAGCATGCCTTGCTCGCATGTGCTCGAGGCGTCCAAGTAGCAGGCCGGCGGCGATAGGGGGTAGACGGGCGCTTAGGCAGGTCGAAATTCGCTCCCTCCAAGATCCTTCCCAGTCGATCTGCCCGCGCTGCGTGTAACGTGGATACCATCCGAGCGAGACGTAGCGGCGGACTGCACTGTCAAGATCGACCCGGTTACAGGCGACTGCTCCGCCATGCCCGACGGACAGCAGCTTGCCAGTCTGAAAACTCATACACACAACATCCGGTGCTCCAGATACGTCCTTGCCCGACCGAGCTGTGAAAGCCTGGGCGTGATCCTCGACGAGAATAAGGTCTGTACGGCCAACAAGCGCCTGACGAAGGTTCTGCGTACAGGGCAATACACCGTACGACGCCGTCGCGACGACAGCCCTTGTTTTCGAGTTCACAGCATCGGCTAGAGATGCCGCATCCATAGTCAGGGTGTCGCGGGAAATGTCTGCGGCTACTGGAGTGGCTCCGAGCTGGAGCGCGGCAAGGACACCAAAGGGAAACATCACATCGCAGACCACTTCGCAGCCTGGGCCTACACCCGCGGCGTGGAGTGCCGCTTGGAGAGACACGAGACCGCTAGCGTTAAGTGAGACGTGCCCGAAGCCCGAGAAATCCTGCAGCGCCCGTTCAGCCGCGGAAATCAAGTTGGCGAACTCGCGATCCGGCTCAAGCGCCAGCTTTGCTAACAAGTCCAAGACATCTGCCATTCCGCGATTTTCATTAGTTCGCCGTCAGACGGTTCCTAACCCACGGCATGAAGTTGGGTCCGACCCGTCACAACGGCGCGTTGGATCTAAGAAGCCAAGTAACAAGAAGATTATCTCTTGCTTGGTGCCGCGTGCCCGTTCAGTTAGTCAATCGAAACAGCCTGCGAGCCGTGCCCATGAAGGGGTCGCGGCCATGAAGCGTCAATAGGTTGTTCACAGCGAGCAAGAGGCCCGGCTTCCACTCCACTCGCAATTGGGACTTTGCGATCTCGTCGGCAATGACATCGCAAGGAATCGCGCCCCTGCTAGCTACCGTGCGATGCACATCTGGAAACGCGAACCGCACCGAGGGGCCACGGTCGTCCTCCTGAAGAATTGGGCGCCAGGGTGTCCAAAGGCCCGTCGACGTCCGAAAGAACCTGATACAAGTGTTGTCCACAGCCTTTCGATACCGGGGCCCTAGGAGCGCGAGCGTAGAAGCCACAGTAGTGTTTCCCGATGAATGATCCGACTCCACGCAGTAGAGAAATAGCAGTTGGGGCGGGCATCGGCTCTCGTAGCCTTCCTGGTGGAGCGAGAGTCCTGCCGCTGTACCCGAACGCAGAGTTCCACAACCGAACTCGACGAAGTTCGACTCCACAATCCCCCTCAATCCTTTGCTTTCGAGCGCCCGTGAGAGCCTCTCCTGAAGCTCCGCGCAATCGATGTTCCCCACTTCGCAGGTAACCGCGTCAGAGAAAAGGTCGTTGGTACAATGCCCACCAACGTCGAGCAGCAGTGAACGTAGAGAGACTGCGTCGTTCACATGTACCCCCCCTGACCCAGAAGTTCCAGATCATCAATACGATCGGTCAAGCGAGCACGATCGGCAAGTTCGCGAACTAGAGCGTTGTCAGCGATCGCCTCAAAGTTCGCGAGCCGGGTCCAGGACGGCGCGAACTGAAGATTCAGTACACGGCGCAACCAGCCATCGGGACCATTCGGCCCAGCCCGGTGCCAAAGCCCGCCGTCGAAGATCAGAGCGTCGCCTGGTTCGGCATCTACCGTGATTGCATCAGGTGGGTCGCCCTTCTCGACCGGAAGTTCCTTGCGATCGTGCGACCTTGGCACAAGACTGGTTTGGCCGGAGCAAGAGTCAGCCTTATCAAGATACACAAGAACAGTTACCGAGCGTGCGCGCGTGAACCAAGGTGGCTCTGGCATGACGCCCGCTCTTTGATCGGCGTGCCAGATCGTGGCGGCCAACGAACCCGGATACGTCACGCGTGCGCTGTATGAACGCATGACGATGCGAGGTCCGAGCAAGCTGCGCACAGTGTCAACAATGGGCGTGGACATCAGCAGCGGCCACGCATCACGATCGTGGGCATGTAAGTCTCGCAGGTACTGGCCGCCATACCGCCCACTACGGTAGGTGTCGCGCGTGTTCCCACGATAGCGTCGTGCGCGGACGCGATCGACGCAATCCCCGAACGACTGTACTTGGTCAACTGTTAGCAGGCCCCTGACAATCGCAAAGCCGGTCGCCGATACCGATTGCAGTTCTCGCGGCGACATCAAGGAGTTGACGACGCGTTCGGGCATTCCGTTGTCCTTGTCGATCACCGTGAAGGTGTACCGATGCATCGGACGGGGACAATTCAGCTGCATGTGGTTTGCCTCAGGAGAACTGGCGCCACAGGCTCAGGGCTTCGGGATGCTCCGTAAAGCTCTGGTGCCAAGGCTTATCCGCCCCGATGAAGTGGAGGATTTTCACGAGTTCACCGCGGAAACGGGGGACGAGCAAGTTCTGGTGCACTTCAATCCCGTCCCACCGCACGTTTGCAGCGCGACGAAATCGATGCCGAAAGTTGTAGTGCACCGACAACGGTTCGGCCCTGCGCAGGCCACCGGCGACGAGCGAGATGTTCAGCAAGGTCTGGTCGCGCAAAGGCAGCAGCAAAGGGGAGTCGTAGGCAGCATCCATTAAAGGCCTGATGCGGCGGTACGCGCTACTTGAGATAGAGAAGACTCCAGCATTGAAGGCGGGCGAAAGCAGCTCCTTCTCACTGAACCCGAACAGCGCGATCGCAAGCTCCTGCTGCACACGATCGCCGACATTGTCAGCCAGCGTCAGGGGCGGAAAGTCACAGACACCGAGGAATTCGCTATCTTGCAGCGAGGAGACAAATGGCGCCAAGCTCCCCAGCACAACAGTATCTGCATCCAGATGCAGGATCCTGTCGAAGGGAAGTCGATCGAACTCCATCAGGGCGAAGATTGATGCGTTGTAGTGAGTGCCTTGCACCGATTCAGCGCGCGGCACGTAACGGTTCGCAAGTGGAAGGGTAACCGCTCCCCTCGCTTGGATCGCGCTACGCTCCTGCGCGGACAGGCCCGCATCGAAAACGACGATTGGAATTTGTGGGTTAGTCGCTTCCAAGCTCCGAATGAGAGCCATTGCACCAGGATAGAAGGCGGAGTCCGCCTTAGTGACGATACCGATCGAAGCACTTCTCATGTGGTCTGATGTGAGTTCGGTCATTGCTGACCTACCAACCCAACCAAGCGGGCGAGGTTGGTGCTTGCCGAACTCTCCAGCTTAGTGCGAAGTAGAGCAATCTCGGCCGTATCCCGGGCACGGCAATCATGGATCAGTGCAATCAACCGCTCCACGAAGTCACCTTCTGGGCGCAGAAAGGGCAAGTCAAACTCACGCGCGCAGGCGGACACCTTGCCTCCTTCGATGATCTCGTCGATCACGACTGGGAATTTACCGGCGCGTAAGGCATGTATGACTCCGTGCAGGCGCGACGTGACTACCAAATCACTCTGAGCCAGTACGTCTTCGAGCGTAGCTGCAGCAACGATAGGGTCGAAGCCCTCGGGACAATCCGTGGCCAGCGGTAGTGGAAAGTACCCAGTCGACTGAAGTGCGGAACGCACGCCACTTGCCACTACTTGGTGGATTGATTCGTCCTGCCTATATTCCGGCTGGTGTCCTCTGAGCAGTACGGCCGCACGCCGTCCCTTCGCGGTGATCGGCGCCAGAATCGCAAAGTCCGCATTTGTAGGCTGGCCTGGTGCGTCTCTAGCGGTGGTAATGTCTGCCCGAATTGGATGACCCGGTTCGCGCGAAATCAGCGTAGCGCCGCTCACAATCCATCCTGCACCGTCGTGGCCCAGGATGGCGCTTTGCTTGTCATAGGAGAAGTCCACTGGACCGCTGACCCAGACCCTGGGTCCTTCTCCGATCTCAGGCAAAGGCTCGCCCGGCAACGCAAGCTTCACGTGGCACCCACTTTCACTGAGCGCATCGACTACGACGCCCACCGCAAGCAGATCTCCTATCGTGGCATGGCGCCTAGCCACCGTTGCCCAACTCGCGACGACGGCCCGCTTCATGATCCGCATGCCGTCCGCACGTACGCCACCTTCGCATCCGCATGGACCAAGACGTCAATGTCCGAAACACCGAGGAACAGGTCGAAGGCCTCGGCAAAGGTTTCTACCAGCGGTTCGCCGGCGCGGTTTAGGGAAGTGTTGACCAGCGCGGGTGCACGACCAAGGCGTGCCAATTCCCGAAGCGTGGCAGCGAGGAGCCCAGGGTCGCTATCGTCAATCTGTTGCGCGCGGATCGTGCGATCGGCGTGAGCCACGGTCTCCAAGTCCTCAGAAGTACCGGGCCGCAGCAACGTTGCGCGCAGCATGTATGGGTCGGGAGACTGATTGCCGAAGCACCTGGTCGCCATGGAAGCCAACAATGAAATGCCGAAAGGTCGAAACCACTCCCTCTGTTTGATCCGGCGAAGGCGGTCTAAAAGTGGCTTGTCCGGGACGGCGAGCAGGGAACGGTGCCCCAGTGCACGCCGCCCGAACTCCGACGCACCTTCCACTAGCGCCACGACATGTCCGCGATCCAAGTACTTGGCGACATGCATGCCTGCATCAATAAGGAGGCTGATGCGCTCGATACCAGCAGGAATCGGATGGCCATTAAGCACATCAGCCGTTCCGGGCTCGCCCCCGAGATAGCTGGTCGGCACCACGTGCTGGCGGTACCCAATCATCTCTAGCCAAGCTTGAACCGCCCCGATGCAGATGCCCTGGTCGCCAGGCGAAGGAGGAACGAACACGGGTACACCGAGTTCACGCTCAATCAACCCAACCATGCGGCAGTTGTATGCCACGCCACCGCAGAGAACCAGCGCACGCATGCCGGTTTCGGAAAGAATGGAAGCGAGACGCGTTAGAAGGAACTTCTCCACTTCAAGTTGAACGAATGCGGCCCCATCCAAGTGATCCTGGTGCATTTCACCCTCAGGCTCACGCGAAGGTGCAACTTTGACGCCGCTGCGCTCGAAAAACATCTCCACAGAACGGCCGGGGGGCTCGATACTCCCATCCAAATCGACCCGGACGCGACCTCCTACTTGGCAGAAGAGGCTGAGACCCTTGAACCGCTCAGGATTTCCATAGGCTGCCAGAGCCATGGTCTTACCAGAGTGTTGATGCGAGGGGAACCCGCAGTAGTAATTGAATCGACGGAATGCCTCGCCAAGACTGACGTCGCTCCTGCTGTACAGGTCGCGCGTCAAAAGGTCGATGCCGTTCGGCCCTCCAATGAAATAGCTGCAGCGCTCCATGGCGTTCGAGAAGGGCTTCGGATCAAGCTGTGGTCCAAGCACCATGCCTTCGTTGTCGAGCACAGCGATGAGTGCGTTATTGAAGGGACTATGTCTGAATCCATAGAGGGCGTGCAACTCGTGGTGCGAAGGTGCTATCGTGATGCGGTCTTGCAGTGGCAGCAACTCCGGCGCCTGACGAACAATGTGCCCTGAATCAATCGCCCGAGGTTCCGCATAGCTCGCGAAGCAAAATCGGTCCACGTCGGCAATCTTCGCGTTGATGGCTGCAAGCCCGCGAGAAAGGGAACTCCGGAAGCCCCCAGCATACTTAATTCGTGTGGCGCGCTCCTCCGCCATAGCGAAACGAAATGCGCCGTCTTGCCAGATGGCGACGCCTCCGTCCACAGGATCCACGCCCGTCGCAGTCCACTCGACAAGTGCGCCCACGATGATCACGACAAGTGGTTTCCGCTGAAACTGAGAGCTTGACTATGCCGCCAAGAGGGGTGATCTTCAACAGTCCAGTCCAAATCAATCTCCATCTGAGCACTGCATGGCATGATACCCCCGGCTGATCAGTGGTTTGAACGACATGCGTAAGGACTCGAAGTCTGCCACGTCGCATTCAGCGTCGCACGCGTCCTCCCCAATCACCGGAATTCGTGCCATGGGGCTGGAGTCGCGGGTGGCATCCCCACATCGGCACGTCACCTCGTACTTGTGGTACTTACCATAGACAATTTCAACGGCGACCTTACCCCTTGCCGATAGCCGCCGATCAAAGCGAAGGATTCGAGCACTACAGCAAACCGACCAGGCACGATTCGTTCCTGGCGACGATGGAGAAGATCGTGCCCTGGCAGGCGTTGTGCGACATGATCGAACCGCACTACCCCAAGGCCAGTAAAGGGCGACCACAGATAGGGCTGGCGCGCTTGCTGCGGATGTACTTCATGCAGCACTGAGTCTGCAGCTCGCGCGGCAGAAGAGCTGCCTGGCGACCGAGCTGCTGGTGTTCATGTAAGCCTCGCCCTACCGGCCAGGAACCCAATGTTTACGCAGCGTGGTGCCATTGCGCCGCCCCACCGACGATACCTTGGCGCTGACCAAGGCCACCGCCGACGGTCTGCGATTCACGCCGACGGTCTGCGATTCACATACACGACAAACGACCAGTGTATCAAGGCAGGAGTGTGGACTATGAAGCAAGAACGCCCGACGCCGCAATACACGACATCACTTGCTGATGTACCGGTTGCGAGGGCTTAGTGGTTGTGAACTTGCGAGCTCGCACTCTCTCGTTGGCAGTGTTGCATTGGAGTTCCCCAAGATGCGACATGAATGACCAGTGAACGCGGAATAATTTGTTCCATGGTGCTGGTCCAGTTGATTTCTCGTCTCAACCCGACCAAGACAAGACATCCATTGATCTCAACAGTTGAATAGAAGGGGCACGAACATGAGTAAGCAAGTGGTCATAGAGGTGATTTACGGCAGATTTCACAAGTACGAGGTCATCAAGTCGTCGAGTCTGTTCTCTTCCCCTAGTTTCTACGTTCACCGAGATGGAAAACACTTCAAGGGATCGTACGACTCACTTGCCGCCGCCGTAGAGGCCGCAAGGCAGGCGGGCTAGCTCCACGTAGAGACCACATCAACGTTCTCAAAAAGCTCACAAATGACCGCGTCAGGCCAAAGTGGTAGCGCAATGGAGCTCCTGTCAAGAGAAGTAGATCTTTCCCTTGGTGATGTGTGGACTCGGAAATCTGACACTGGTGAAACGGTCGCGGCTTTCGGGTGGGCAATAACCTCCGTAAACGCCGAATCAGTTGCCAAAGATCACGCGCGCCTTGTACGGCGGGATCCGCTGTGCGACGAAGAACCCGAGCGGCAGAAGACCTTATCTAGCCTTATCTCCACACTGGCCGAGAAGCAGACCCTGGTGTTTACTCACCGGGTTTGTCGCAGGGGAACTGGACAATTCAGTTACCAGATGACCATTCAGGGCGAGGTGAGTAAACAGGACGGCGCAGAGGCCACTCGCTTGGCCCATGTACTCCGGCGTGAAGTTCAGTCCTTTCTCGCGGTGGGATGTCCGCAATTTGGGTTTGATCCCGCCAGATCGAGCACCGGTGCTTCAGAGGATTCAATGCAAATCTGGCAAGCGCAACCAGGCTGGCTGCATGCGGCAAATCCGAAGCAGATCGGATTCTCCGCCCCTGAACATGCGCCACTGCCATTGAAGCTCTCCCTGGCACCCTCGTCACCGCAGAGCTTCTTGGACGGGATTCTGAACACGCTGCTATCCGCACGGCAGGAGATCGAGATGCGGATTGAGTTTCACGGCCACATACCGTCAGAGGAGACCAACCGCATCGTCGAAGGATCAATCGAAGCAATGGTGAGCGCAAGCTCAAAAAACGAACCAAAAGAGAAGGTCACCATCTCCCAAACTCCGCCAACTGCCAAAGCTCTAGAAATCACGCAGAGTATGTGGAAGGATTGGGTGTCAAATCCTTTTGGAGCGACCATGTGCCTTACGGTCGCAAGCGAGGGAGAGCTTTCCAGCACCCTGCTGCTGATGCTCGGCTCTGAGGTCCTGCAGGGTCGGCCCTTCCGATTCAGCCCAACAGCGAACTCCGCACCTGCGACAAACTCGACTGGTCACGATCTGTCTTCCTTTGTGCCAGCAAACGCCTCAATGCCCCCGCTCATGCCCAGCCCATCGCGTCTGGCAGACATGGGGTTTGCAAAAGGCCGCAGAGATCTCCATCTGAGCACAGAAATGGCCTCAGTCATTCTTGGCGACACGCCCACCGGTGCTGGCATGCAGGCAGTTTGTCTAGCAGACGTTGACAGGACCCAGCATTGCTACCTGATCGGGGCGACAGGAACGGGCAAGTCAACCCTGCTTCAAAGCATGATCGACCAGGACATTCGTAGTGGGCATGGGCTTGCAATTTTTGACCCTCACGGCGACCTCTTCTACAAAGTGCTTCAGAACATTCCGCGCTCCAGAGCAGACGACGTGGTCATACTCGACTTTACCGACCTCGACTACGCGCCGGGAATGAATCTCTTGGAACTGACTTCAGACTACCGAGACATCGAACGTAACTCGATCATCCGTGACATGAGTTCGATCCTCAAGAACCTATATGGCGACGTTCCGGAATCGATGGGGCCCATGTTCTTCATGTACATGCGGAACGTGCTGGCTTTACTCATGGCTGACACTGAAGGACGCACTACGCTACTCGATGTTTCGAGGGTTTTGTGGGACAAGGGCTTCAGGAGCCACCTGCTCCAGCAATGCCAAGATCCCACTGTTGTGGAATTCTGGAAAGGCATCGCCACACAGGCGCAAGGCGAAGGAAGCTTGAAGGAGATAGCACCATACATTACCAACAAGTTCACCGAGTTCACCCAGAACGCCTTGGTCAAGCGCATCGTGGGGCAGAACCGGACATCGTTCGACTTCCGAGAGGCAATGGACAGTCGGCAGATTGTTTTGGTGAATCTCTCAAAAGGCCTGCTAAACGAATTGGACTCCAGCTTCCTTGGCATGTTGCTGACTGGGAAGCTGTTCAGGCAGGCAGCAGGAAGGGCAGCCGTAGGAGTTGAGCGGAGAGTTCCCTTCCACGTATACATCGACGAGTTCCAAAACCTGACGTCGGATGCATTGACCTCTGCGCTGGCGGAGTCCAGAAAGTACGGCATAGCGCTTACATTGGCCCATCAGGACAGTGCGCAAGTGTCCCCAGATCTCATGATAAGTTTGCTGTCTAACGTGGCCACCAAACTGATCTTCAGAGTAGGTCCCTCTGATGCAAGCGGTCTCTCAGGTCTTGCCGAGCCTGCTTTGTCAGCGTCGGACTTGATGTCCCTGCAGGATCACCACGTCATGGCGAGGATAAAAACAGGGAATGGAATTTCGCCGCCCTTCATCATGCGAACAAAATGTATTGTCAACGAAGGGACAGATGCACCGGATCGAGTGCTAATGGAATCGATGGTCGAACGGTCTCGACGTCTGCACTGTGTGCCTACGAAGACTGTCGAAACAATGATTCAAGCAAACAAATGGACTCCACCCGCACTGACTCCTGCAGCCATCAAGGAGCCGACCCTCGCATTTGTCGCGCAAGGCCAAGATCAAGTGCAAGCCACTGCATTGTTGAAGAATTGATCTGCAGCGCACTTGCTTCTTGTCCATTACTATCGATTTCGCTGCGATGCATACATTTTCCCAGAAAAGGAGCGCCGACCATGAAACGTTTCAAGCCACCCACGGTTCCAACTGAATCGGCTTCAAGTCAAGATCGCTCGATTTTCGACCGGATGACCCCTGAGCAGCGGCAAAAACTGTGTGAGTCACTTAAGCGGTTGGGTCAAAAAATGAACATGCCTCCGAATCGAAAAATTCACTAGCCATCGCCCCAATGTAGTGAGAGCACCTCAAATGAGTGGCCTGATCTGACCGCTTACAAGATAACTGCTCAGTGCACGGCAGGAAAACAACACCAATCAGAACGCAAACTGGGCCTTCGAATCATTTGCAGCCACTCCTTAGCCAATGTTCATGCGGATTACGGGGAATTTTCACGAACGAAGAAGTACGGTATCGGCGATGTCTTGGAACCAAGCGACGCACCAAGTTTTGGCCCAGTTAACGACGGATTTTTTTAGACAACTCACGGTCGCCGTCGAAGCAGATCGTCCATTTTGGTCAGAATATACGCCTCATTTCTACCGACAGAAACGCCTTGGTTAAACATGCTTCCAGATCTGTCAATGTAAATATCACGGAAAATTCTAACTTCAGATGAATCAGAACTCCCAGGATCAACATAAATAACAAACCTATCCCGCCACCGTAATTTTCCAACTCTTCGCTCAACGTAACTTGTCTCGAACACACCCCATTTCACATTATTCATTAACAGTCTATACCCCTTAAGACCAGACAGTACATCCCTTGCAGCAAGTGCCACGACTTCACGTTTATGGGAGAACCGTCGACAGAACGGCTCAGGAATTTTTCCAAGTGTATTGGTACGAACTCCCCAACTGGCTGCGGGCGATTGATGTAATCTATTTACCGCAGCGACACGTCCAGGCTGCTGATCCCTCAACCGTGATAAGACCGCGGCGCCAGCTGTTCCTTTGGAATCATCAAGTGGTCGACGGATACCTTCCTGCGCACCCTCCAATAAGGCAGAATCCCATGTCGTAAGGTAGCTGCCTTCTGTGAAACTCTCGACACGATAATTCCACGCAACGTTCTTGCAACCAGGGATTAATGCTTGATCATCTCCGGCACCAGTTTGAACCAGCTCTGGAGCACCACGCGCGGCGCATCCCACAAGAAAACCGAAAGCAACTATCGACAAAACATAGGCAGGAAAACGATCGAGTTGCATCTTCACTCCTTCACCAAGATATTCACAGATCGAAAATAGCTGCCTAGGAACCCCACGTACCATCAGCACGCATGCATGTTTGCGACTTCTCCTCACTCACCCGTCCGTCATTTGTACGCACACGAATAATGACAGGCTTGCATTGCAGTGAAATACGTAGATCTCCCTCACGCGTCGGTATACGCGGCCGTGCAACTGGTTCTGTATCAGCAATTGGTTGTGCAGAATGAGCGCCTCCCGTGGCAGCACTTCTCAGCATCACTTTTCGCGTAGGTTTGATCGGTACCTTGGACAGATGGTCCGAACTAACATATCCAACGATGACCCCATTCTCGCTGACAGGGTGAAACCTATTCTCAGACGTACCCAAAATCTTTACACGCGTACCAGCCGGAAGAGTGTACTTAACCGGGTAGGAAGTACTAGGACCTGAGCGTAGATTCACATTGGCTGCAGCGTAACGGGTTCCTTGCTCAACTAGTCCAACTGCCCTTGGCAGTTCAACGTCCGCTTCTGTCACAACTCGCCTTGTGGTTTCTCCGGCTGATATCGGGTCGCCAACGACGATCTGAGCCGAAGCCCCTGAATGTACGCTTCTCCAGATCGCTGGTTCGCTGGACTTCGGAAGCTTTGCCAACTCATCAACTCGCGCCTGCAGAGCTATTCTGTCTCGCTCGTCCAAGTGCTGACCTATGAGATATCCGGTGGTGCCGCCCAAAACCGCACCAATGGCTACACCTGCACCTCGATCCTTCTTTGAGGAGACCTTCGCTCCGATGACCGCGCCAGCGATTGCTCCAATGATGCTGCCTGTCTGTGTTTTGTCCATTGGTGCGGTCGACGCACACGAGCTGAGCAGCATCGCGCCAAGAACTGACCATCCACACAGCTTTATCGAGTTACACATTGCCTCTTCCTCTAGAGTACGAACATCCGCGGCAGTACAGTATTTTTGAATACTAATCCGTAATAAAAAAAGGCTCAATTTCGACGTGCGCCCCTTGCCCTTGGAAGTACCCCCTCCACGCTGCGCGGACGGCCTCCCGCAATTGGTTTGGATGCGTACGCCTCTCAATATGAAAACCCTTAACCACTAAGTTTCTTTCTTTTGGAATCGGATACTCTTTAACCATATCCTCATCAAGTGGAACTTCGTCGTAAAATCTAAATTTTAAATGATTCTCCATGAGGTCACTTACGATATATATCTGATTTTCAACAGCACGGGAATCATTCATCATCAGGCCAACGGTCTCAAGCAGCGGCGATGAGTCTGACTCACCGGGCACCGACAATGTCTTTGCCAACTGAACCAATGGGACCTCAAACGCTTCATGGAAGGTTTTCTTCATCTTCTTGCAGTTCTGATAAAGCGCATTGCATTCACTCTCCCCCCCCGGGTTGCACATATCGAAAGCCAACTCGACCTTTGTGGGAGCTCGGTTGCTTTCAGCCTCTGCTACAAGCTCGCCATGGATTACATAGAGCGAAAGGCGGCCCTCAAAAAGCACCCCTCTATGAATTTCTTCGACAACCCTGCGTACCCTCTCAACATTGACATCCCCCCACTTGTCGCTCTTATCAATGAGAACGGCCACTCGACTGCGTTCGCCACTCACCGGGCACATGGTTTTCTCATCAAGCAACGGCTTTGATGGGAGTAGCGCACGAATGACAAGTATCCCAACCAAAACAAAGGAACTTACACCAATAAGCACCAAGCCTTGCCGATCCTTGCGACTAAGTTTAGACATATTCTGCTCTCGTGGGAATGAACTAGGAGTCAAGTCAAGTCGAAGCTATGCTGGCATCTTTCCATGAAAATCCGGACCCCGCAGCCGAAACGCGTTTTTCAATTTGTATTTCTTTCGTCTTTCGAAGATCTTCTTCAATATCTTTGACGCGATCTACAAATAAAGATTTCGCAGCCTCGATCTCATTTAGTTTGTTCGCAAGCGTTCCTTGAAGGGAACTCTCGATTGTATCCGGATCGATAAGGTTCAATGAACCATCAATCAAGTTTTCGTCAAAAGGCATCGAAGCATCACCTCGAGCACGTTGCACGGCCGTACGGAACTCTGTGATCAAGCCTTTAGCAACATCGCGGGCCTGTATGTGGTATGACTGCACGCATTGGAGATATGTCCCAACCTCCCCGCTCAGCTTTCTGACTGCCTGCTCCTTCAGATCCAAGACTCCTGGAATTGCGCGGATCTTGGTGAGAGCGCTCGAATGTGCATCTATCACTCGCTTTCGATAATCCTTCTCTGCATCAAGAAGCCGGTCATCGAGCCCTTTCCACTCTCGATATATCTCACCGAATCCCGGATAGGGATCATCGAATGTGTAGCCTTTCCAGAAGGCTACTACACTGATAATCCAACCGATAGCAAGCAACAATAGGGACTCAACATCGCCTAAGCCACGTGGGTCGAAACTTAGAGCATTGAAAAATGTCGCATCAGGACTTCGGACAGCAAGCTCTCTGAAATGTGCAACAGAACTGTGTAAGCCAAATATCACCACTAGTGCGAGCACGAACACGGCCCCCCCGATGATCTTTCGATATATTTCTAAGTGGTTAAGTTGACGCAAAAACATCCACCCAACTACGAAACATACTGCGACATTTGCCAGCGAAACAAGGAATGCTGTCGTAAACCCACCAATTAAGCCCAAGTCCTGAGGAAAGAAGCTCATATTGGCAACTCCTTCGATCAGGAGCGAAGCGAACAGCACTCCTAGATGCAAAAAAACACTTTCAGGATATCGAGCAGAATGTCTACCTTTCTTGTTGAGTTCATTATTCTCCTTAAAGATATTCAGCTCTTTTGTTTTGCTGGAATGACTGTCAAGCAGTTTTCCTTGATCTGCTTTAAAGTCCTCCCAAAGTTTTTCTGCATCCGTCTCAAATTCGTTGACTGCCTCAAGAAACAGTCCGTCTGGGCTTGGAATGTTCCATATGTTGACGACTTCGGATTGAATGACACCCGCTCGTCGACTGTGCCAGTCCACAAGTTGATTTATATGATCATTCACTGGTCCCAGAAGCCGCCGCTCCTCGTCGGTAAGTTCGGATTCCGCGAACGAATCGATCAAGTTTCTTTGCATTGCGTAGGCATGACCGGCGCTTGTAGGGTCAAGCTCTTTCACCGCCTTTTGGATGTTGTAGGGCGGGAAACCCTCCCATTCCAGCTTTCCATCCTTCGTTACTCGTGTTCTCCAGAGCAGCGTATCATTCTTTGCCACAGTGTTTACTCCTATTCGAGCCGTTAAAAAAGACGCAAGTAAGCTCAACCGCCCGGCCAACTCGTTTGCCCAAGTGCCACCTGACCCTCACATAACTCTACGAAACAGCTTATATCGTCGGTCCCTCGTCGAGATTGGCACTATGATCGCCAGCATCTTTTGGGCCCTGCGACCTCGCCAATCGCTTGGTTTTTTGTCCGACAAAATAATGAAGCGGCCGTCTGAATATACGTTTAAAGACCATGGAACCACGTCGCGATGGGCACTCCTTGAATGAGACTTATCCGGGAAATCTCACAGCAGGCTCCTCAGCAGTACCAGGTGGGTCCAGATTCAAAGAGAACGGGTGTAAGCATGCAACTCTGAAGCAAGCTGGGCCAGGTCCAAACCAGGTTTGCACCAATGTAGGACTGTCGCTTTTTGGGACTTTGTTGGTGTCTACGTGACCATTGATGTGTCTCAGGTTGACATTTTCGCCCTGTCGCACAACAAATCCGAACTGTAACCACCTGCGGGCGAACAGGTGGGAATGACGGAAGGCAAAATGATAGACAAACGGTCCTTCCCCAACCGCTGAGATGCGGAAGGTCGCATAGAAATTAGCTGCCTTTGAAGTGTCATGCTCCAACTCAGCTGTAAACCAGTCCCGTCCGAAGAATCGACGCGAAAGTGCTTGCGGTGGCCAAACAGCTCGTCGACCAAGAAACTCCGTAAGGAACTCCAACGCTGGTGGCTGCCAGCGCCCATGCACATACGCACTCATAAGCTTTTCGACTGCCAAATCTGGGTCAGTCTGCGGCAGTGTCAATAGGCAAAGAGGGTCTATGTCCAGCACGCTACAGAGCTGCAACAGATCGGTTGCTGTCCGAGGCACTTGGCCCGTCGACCAGCGGTGAATGGTCGATCTGTGAGGAACCGCAGCGTCTGGTGAGTCGACCTGACCCGGCGATTGCATCCAGCGATCTTGCAACTCCGAAATCCCGCCAGGTATGCGCTTCGCAATGAGCCAGCGCAGCAGAGCCGGGTCAAGACTCGCGGCGTCCGCAGTTCGTGTGTGTGTTGCAGGCAGCCCACTCCCAACGCGACGGCTGTCGGCATCGTCTTCGCTAAAGTTCATTCTGTGATGTTCTGCGTTCAGACTGACCAACTACAGCGTCGCCTCCATGGGCTCGCTATACCTACTAAGATGTAAGACGATGTTAACCGGTAAACCTTGACGTAGATAACACTGTTACGGGTTTCCACAGATCTCGGACACAACATTGAACCGCATCACCAACCCCCTTTTGATGGTAGTTCCCCCGGAACTGCTCGGCTTGCTTGTTGCTGCCATGATTGTTGTCGGAGGAATCCTGCTCGTTATTGGTGCACGTCAGCGGGGTCTTGCACTGGTCGCTCTGGCCGTTGCCATCCCTTTCATTTCGGTCGTGGTCGAAGCACTGATGAATGACGTTTTCACATCAGTCCCCGATGCTCTAGTTTTGCCGCTGGCTTGGTTGATCATGGGAGTTGCATACGTCGTTCTGCTGGTCGCGCTAGTAAGAATGGTATTTGGCGAAAAGGCTGTAGACCATGCAAAGGGCGAACTCCTAACATGGATGCTCAAGGGACTGCTTCGGCTGCTAGTCTGGTGGCCGGTGATGCTGGTCTGGGTGTCGCTTGTGGCATACGCGGCCTTCGCAACTAGATGACCATCACGCAGGTGAGTACACCGTTCAGTCAATGCTCATAGCGGCTACCTGTTTCGAGTTTGCTTCTACGTGATGCTTGGTCCATGGAAAAAGCAGGAGGGGGACAAAATGGCACCACGTCGGACCTTACGGCGCGTAGCCGCCTATGTTGTAGCAATACAACTTGCTGCGACGTCTTTCGCTCAAGCACAAATTTCGGGTGCAACCGAGCGTGCCGCAGCGCGAGCGGCTGCACAAACGGCACAACGTAAGACCACTGAGCGAGCGGCAACCGCCGCCATAGAACGGCAGTCAGCTCTCGCTGCAGCTGATCGGGTTGTTCGTCGCTGGTCTCTTCCCTTGTGTAGGCCCGAACTTCAGTGCCCTTTGCCACCTACGATAGCCCGCACTTTTCGCGGTGGTACATACGATGAAGTCATCCTGCAAAAGGACACTAAGCTGTACCGCGTCTATTCAGATCCAGTAACAAAGCTGGGTCGACCGGACGATAAGTACTCTTATTGGTCGCGCTCCGACGCACGCGGACTCCAGGCTGCAATCGACGGAGCTATTGAAGTCTCGCGCTGGGGAAATACTGCCAGACACCAAGTCGCTATACGCGTACCCCGAGGAACCAAGGTATTCGAAGGCCAAGCAGGGCGGCCGGATTCCGGACGGCCGATTGGTGGGGGCAGTCAGGTGGTACTGGAGAAGGTGCGGCCAGAGTGGGTCATACCGTGACAAGAATCGACACGACCACTCATCTCTGTCGTTTAGTCGACAACAAGGATGCGGATTCGCGAACCGTCAGGAAGGTGGCGCGTTTGAGCGGCAAGTACACCTCCAGCGCCGCGATTGTCATGGCGGTCGATGTAGCGAACATTGGCGGTGTTCCCCCCCTCGCGCACCATAGCTGGCGGGTACTCGTCGCGCTCGTAGTGAGGAGCTGGCTTACGGAATCGGTTAACGCTGCCGGTAGATTCGGTGCGTCGTTTCGGAGCGCCAGGCCGATCGATGTGAAGCACTGTTGGCTGCCCTTGTCGTTGGGCGTAATCTATATGTGCTGCAGCCATCGGGTGCCTGCTGCGCGAGATGAGGACATCATGCGGCTTAATGTTCGCGTCGACCGCAGATATTGGCTTTGCGGAAACAGCCTGTACTGTTGGTGCAAGTGCGCGCTTTGCTGCGGCCTTTCGTGCAGCGACTTGCAGGGCACCTGCTTCTGCGGGAAGCTGTACCCCTAGCACTGCCGAGAGCAGGACGAAAAGTGACAGACTGAAGTAGTGCCGCAACAGGTTCATTCCGAACTCCTTTTTCACTTGGACCTAAACATCACAGTCGAATTGTAGAATCGAACGAGAAGAAGACCGTCGCTTTCAAGCAAAGGCAGTTGCGACTGCCGACTGCATTTGACTAGGTGAAAGGGCAAGTTTCATGCTCAGTGAACAGTGCGTCCTTTTGGCATGTTGATTTCCTTGGCGAAATCAAGACATGCCTTCTAAAAGCTGCGCAGTTTCTCGGGCGTCATGCTGGGATATGGAGTCTACGAAGGCTTGGTCAGCGGCTTAGGGATGGGACAAGGCTTGCGGTTTGGAGCTTTAGACACCATGGTTTTCCGTTCGTATCGATGCTCAATCGTAGGACCGAGTGAATAGTGGTTGGTCGCGTTCAAGCAAAGGCGAATGCGACAGGCCTTTGGACGACGCATCCTATAACTCACACAAGCCCTATGCTCTGTCCAAAGAAGAAAGAGACCAATGCCATGCGACTAAGACCGAGGCTACTGCTGGTGGAAGACGATGTAGGGAGGGTCGACCTCTTTTCGAAGTGGCTCCAAGACTCAGAGTTCGTCTTGGTGACAGCACGCTCAGGTGGGCAAGCCATTGGCATGTTGTCTAAAGGCTTCGATGGCGTGGCGGGCTTGATGCTTGACCACGATCTCTCGGACGCTCCACTGACGACAGTCGACCTACAACTGTCTTCTTCGGAACTGATGCCCTTGCTGCAACGCCGTTTACCGCGCCATGTTCCTGTGCTGATCCACAGCCACAACCTCAACAAACCCGTGATTATGCAACGCGCATTGGAAGCGAGTGGGCACAGTGTGACGCGGATACGTTTTTCGGCTCTTGAACAGGAACCAAAGAGGTTCAATGAATGGCTTCAAGATGTGCGAGACAACTGGGACCCCGAAAGTCTCTAGTCGAGAAGTGGAACAACCCAGGCGTGCCTAGGTTACCCGACCACAAGTTCAAAGTAGTACGCCGATCAATGACCCTGAAACTGCAAATTGGCAATGTTCTTGATGCCTCCTGCGATGCCATCTTACTCACCATGGATGGCGCGAAGAAGGGTTTAGAAGGCAACATCGCCAGAGCCTTTTCCAGGCGTTGGCCAGAGGCATTTGCGGCCATTGAAGACCAGGTGCGATATCCGGTGCCGCTCGGCATGTCGGTGCTTGCAAAGCGAACAGCGGACTGGGAAGAAGATTGCCCTTTTTCCCTCGTCATCATGGCAAGCATTCTGCACCACATTGATGTTCTCGATGACCGCCAGAAGATCCGAATGATCCAGTCTGCATTTGAAGATGCGATTGCCATAGCCCGCAGGTTCCAGATGCGGTCCATGGCTACGGCGGTGCTTACCGGAGGATGGCGCTTGTCCGATCAAGATGCCCTCAAAGCAATGCTGACGGTGTCAAGCCGACAGTTGCCGTTGCTGGGAAGTCCTGATGGGTACATCTTCTTCACCGTTGAAGAAAATCTCAAACAAGCCGCACAAATAGCAGAGGATGCTGGTGTTGCAGTCGGTATTGCCTTCGAGTAGCGTTGGACCGACTGATATCTCGTCAGGCCTTCAAGGTCCCAAAACTACGGCCTTCCAGTGAACGTAGGCCGGGCCGATCAGGCCAGCGTGCTCGCGGTGAATTCGTGTCAGGCAATCGAAAAACACGACCGAGTAAGGTGTGAGACCGAACAGCAACCGTACCTCTAGTTTTGAAGAGTCCGCAATTCGTGGGAGACGTCAACTGCACTCAGCACCTGATTGCGGCGCGCCGAGCTGATGCATCCCTGCTTACAACGAATGCTGCTTCTCGCGAAACCGCATCACCAAAGTGCGGAGTCTTTCAAGTTCTGGCTGTCACTTTTCATGCGGCGTGTAAGAAGCCATTTCCTTGCAAGAAGGATTCCCCCGGTCAGCAGCAAGGCACCGATGATGACGGTCCAGGTCGGATGCCACCCCGTCAAGCCGTAAATGATCACGAGCAATGCAATCAAAAACAGCAGTAGTAGCGTGCCAGCAATCGCTGGACGTAGCGAGCGGGTGCGTTGTCTAGTGGCAGTCAAAAACAAGGTGCGCATGACAGGTGGATTCAGTTGGTGCTTTCGTCGTGTCAGAGCGGTGATGAACGCCGAGGAACATGTTTTCAGGCTACCAGTGTGCACCCTTCCCTCGGTGTTTTTAGGATGCGACGCTTAGGGTATTTCCTATGTTTCGACCATGAAAGGGATGCAAGATTTGCCGTCGAATCCAGCGGTCACAGTGCAAGCAGTAGCACCTACAGTGCTGTCATAGCCCCTACGGGAGGACGTCATGCAGCCAACACCAACTGAGGTGTCGTCAATACGCGTTGACCGCGTAACGCAAGTCTTTCTGCGCATGCCCTCCGTGATACAGATCACCGGGCTCGGACGATCAACGATCTACCGGCTGATCGCTGATCAGAAGTTTCCGAGTCCAGTTCGCCTCGGGCCGCGTGCAGTCGCTTGGCGCCGCATCGAGATTGACGAATGGAGCGATGCGAGACCCAAAGCCGCTCACTGATCGAAGCCGGAGGCAAATACACTCCATCACCAATCGGGTTGCGTACCAGGCGACCACTCAAGCTGGAACAGCCAGCTTCAAGACCATTCCGAACACCAGTAGCGCCATCGCGATCCGTCCCCAGCGCCAGGCCGTGAACCAGTACCGGTGATTGGCCCAGACCGCACGATGGATCCTTTCTACCAAGCACAGAAGGGCAACAAAAATGATCGCAGGACCAACAACTCCTACAGGCGTATCGACCTGGCTCACAAGAATCATCCAGAGAATTGGCCACGACACAGCATCGATGGCAGAGAGCCATCGACGACCGGTCCAATATGGCGCATCAGGCCGAGGTTCACGCGCAACAAGTAGCCACATACCCCCTCCTCTAACTTCGAATCTGTCAGACGTTTCCACATTGTCGAAACTCTGTGGCCGGCATTAACAGCTTGTAAATAGAAGGAAAACAATAGTTCGGTAAAGACTGGCACATCCGAGGCCAATGCTCAATTCACATAGCAACCATATGTAAAAGATGTTGTTACATATCTTTGGTTTAGTACCTCATTCAGCTTGACTGGACCTGATAAGAACAGCCTGATGCGCTTGGCATTTCAGAGGCATATTCATGATTTGAACGTCCAATTTTTTCGATGCATGGTGCTATAGACAGACTCAGATGACAACGTATGAGAGAAGAACTTTTGTAACCATTGAAATGCTGCAGTTACACCCACGGTATGGACAGGGTTTCTCAACGCTCCTCTAAATGGGCGCGTTGGTTAATAGCTGACAGAGCCCCTATGGGAGGAGCCGAATATGCTGGTTCGCGATCCACTTTCAATCGTGCGGGGGAAACGGGAACATCCGTTGGCGACGGAACATGCGGAAGAGGTACAGCACCAGGCTGAGCCCTCTGGAGCGCTGATGTGCGCCGAACCGAAAACCATCGCTTCGGAGTCACTGAAGTCTGCGGTGACAGACGAGCCTTTCAGCAGGCGTCGCATCGACCGAATTGACGAGCCCGCCCGCCCACTGGGCGCCAAACGCGCTGCCCTACAAGTTCGCCGAGAGAGATCTGCGTCTAAATCCAAGGGGTCCAGAAATGGTCCGCGGGAAGCCGGTGTGCTGACTCTGGCATCCAACGATGAGACGGTCGCGTTCACATTGCGCACCACCGCTCTTGGACTCGTGATCGAGCGCACACTACGTCAAGCCATCGGCACGCGTTTTGTTCAGGTCATGGTGTTCGACGACCAACCCTCCTTTGACCGTTGGTGCGAATTCGAACCCATGCGATTTGAGGATGCCCTGCTGTACGGCCACCTGCGCCGTGAAGGCCATGCTGCACTCGCCGCCAAAAAGTGATGGGCCCAGCGAGGGCACCTCGACGCACTTTCAGGACTACTGCGCGTACCTGCTTGAGCTCTTGCCCCTTATTGGCGATGCCGATTCCACCGAAACCGTGGTGACATTGTTCCGCGAAGCGGTGACCTGCCTGGGGGCGGATGCTGGTGTCTTCTTGAGCCACCTTCGGGACGATGCCACACGCGCATCTCTCCGGTCCCTCTGGGCCTGTGACCCAGTGTGGTCTGCTGAATACGTCAGCCGCAGCTTCTTCTCTCACGACCCGTGGTTGCAGTACGCCACACACGATTCGGAACCTATTCTTGCCAGTGCACTGAAGCCGGCTTCCGCCGAGGAAGAGGAATTTCTGGCAACGGCGGCGTCCTGCGGGTTCGCTTCGGCTGTGATCGCTCCTGCGCCGAGCGGGGTTGGTACCTCACGTGTGGGTGTGCTCTGCCTTGGTTCCCAAAATCCCAGCTATTTTGGGGAAGTGAACTATTCAAAGGTACGGGTCGTTGCACGGGCGCTAGCGATGGAACTTCACCGGTGGTTACAGCACTCCATGCGAACGGAACTGCTGCTCAGGTCGCATATCACCGATGCCGAAATTGACCTGCTCCGCCATGAGGCCGCTGGCCATAGCAGCAAGGTGATTGGTGCCACGCTGAACGTGGAAGCTACAGCCATCGATTGCCGATTTCAACGTCTGAACACCAAGTTGGATGCGCCGGACCGGCGGACTTCACTGCGAATTGCCAGGCTCTATGGCCTCCTCTGAGCCCGATCGGCCCATCGCAAACTCCGCATGCTTACTTGTCTGCCGTCATCCCTTCCGCTTCCCCCTATCTGGGTCCGCCGTCGCCATCAGCAGTTCCGCCGGAAACTGCCGCATGAAGTCCATCGAACGCGCCGCTGGCGCATCTAGCCACTCGTCGTACTGGATTTCGCGCAGGATGACCACCATGCGCTTCTCGTCCCCTGGCTTGTGGAAGTCTTTGAACACTGCGTGGTCATCCGCATTGACCGTGAGCATGGTGAAGCTGAATATCTCTTCACCGGAAGCCTTCCTGTTGCTGGCCCACAGACCGGCAATGCCCATGGGATTGCCGTCCTTGCGCTGGATGCGCGTCGGCACCGCTGAACCGCTGCGCCAGTCCGGTTCGTAAATGCGCTCCACGGGCACGATGCAGTGCTGGCCGTTTTTCCAGGCATCCCGGAAGCTCGGTTTCTCAGCCACGGTTTCGGAACGCGCGTTGAAGGTGCGCCGGCCAAAAGTCAGTTCACCGGCCCAGTGCGGAATCAGCCCGAACAGCCCGGCCATGGCTTCCCGAGGGGGTACCGCCTCATCGCCCACATCTTTGTTCGGATGCCGGCGGATGAAGCAGCCTTCATAGAGCGGCCAGACCTGAGCCTTGGCCGCCGGTGGGGCATCCACGCCGAAGTACAACCGCAGTCTCTCCGTGCTGACCACGGCGTCGTAGTTGGAACACATGGTCGCATTCTGGCCGGAAACCGGCCCCGGCCTTATACTGGATGCATGAACAGTATTTGTACCAGCTCCGTGCCCCAGCCCCTGGCGGCCACCCCGCTGGTGCTGCCCATGTCCGAAGGCCACGTGCGTGCCGGGTTTCCTTCACCGGCGGAAGACTTCGCGGTCAACCGACTGGACCTCACACAAATCCTGATTACCCACCCCCAGGCAACCTTCCTGCTGCGGGTGGCCGGAGCCTCCATGCGCGAAGCCGGCATTGACGACGGCGACACCCTGGTGGTGGACCGGGCCATCAAACCCCGGCACGGTCATATCGTGGTCGCGGTGGTCGACGGCGAGTTCACCGTGAAGACGCTGCACCAGCGTGCAGGGCGCATGCGCCTCAAAGCCGCCAACCCCACCTTCCCCGACATCGTGCCCAAGGATGGCCAGACCGTCGAGGTCTGGGGTGTGGTTTCTTCCTGCATCAAACGCTTCACCATCTGAGCCTTCACGGGTTGCAAAGGACGCGGCCATGTATGCCCTGGTCGATGGCAACAACTTCTACGTCTCGTGTGAACGGGTGTTCCGGCCCAGCCTAGCCGGCCGGCCCGTTATCGTGCTCTCCAACAACGATGGCTGCGCCATCGCACGCTCCAACGAAGCCAAAGCACTGGGCATCCAGATGGGTGCACCCTGGTTCAAGATTCGACACCTGGAGCAGGAAGCCGGACTGGTGGCCCTGTCGGCCAACTTCACGCTCTACGGCGACATGAGCGACCGCATGATGAGCCTGGCCGCCGGGCTCGGGCCCTCCCAGGAGATTTACTCCATCGACGAGAGCTTCGTCGGATTGCAGGGGGTGCGCGGGGACCTGGTGGGCCGAGCACACAAAATCCGCAGCCGCATTCTGCAGTGGACAGGGATCCCTACCTGTATCGGCATTGCCACCACCAAGACCCTGGCCAAGCTGGCGAACCACATCGGCAAGACCGCCGAACGCAAACCCGGCAGCTACCCCCAGGAACTGGCGCAGGTCTGCAATCTCGCAGCCTTGCCAGCCCAGGACCTCGATGACGTGCTCGCTACCACTGGGGTGGGTGAAGTCTGGGGTGTAGGGCCCCGCATCACCAAGCAGCTGCAGGAGGGGGGCATCAAGACCGTGCTCGATCTTGCACGCATGGACCCGGCCACCATCCGCCGCGGCTGGAGCGTCACGCTGGAGAAAACCGTTCGCGAACTGCAGGGTCTGCCCTGCATCGAGCTGGATGATGCGCCAGGGCCTAAACAACAGATTGCCTGCACCCGTTCCTTTGGCAAACCCATGCACGAGCTGGGACCGCTGGTCGAAGCCGTGAGCGAGTTTGCTGGGCGGGCGGCGGAGAAGCTGCGCAAGCAGCACTGCCTGGCCACCGAGCTGCTGGTTTTCATGCACACCTCACCGTACCGCCCAGGAGCGCAATGTTCACGCAGTGTGGTGGTGCCCCTGCGCAGACCCACCGACGACACCCTGGCGCTGGCGCAGGCTGCAGCGGATGGCATGCGCTACATGTACGTGCCGGGCTTTCGATTCATCAAGGCCGGGGTGATGCTGCTGGACCTGCAACCGGCAAACATCCTGCAGCGGGAACTGGACCTTGAGCCTGCAGCGTTTGAAGACCCCAGCACGCCACGCGACCGCTCCATGCTGATGACGGCGATGGATGCCATCAACGGCCGATACGGAAAAGGTACGGTGCACTCCGCGGCCACGGGACAGCCGGGGCCGAAACGGGAATGGGGGATGAAGCAGGGGCGGCGGACACCGCAGTACACGACGCGGCTGGAGGATGTGCCGGTGGCGAGGGCGTGAAACGGTGTACCAGCGATACGTGCCTCTGTAGCGCATAGATATCGCCAGTCAGTCGCTCGCCTGTCTACGCCATTCGAAAGCAACCACTGCGCAGGACTACTGCGTTCGGCTGGTCCAGGAACTTGGAAGGTTCCTTCAAGGCGGTACGTTGTGGTGACCAAGTGCGATGACGAATCATGCGACTGTTTGAAGTCGTTCTATAACCGCAGCCGCTTGGTCGGGCGTGCAGTAGTGAAGCGGTTTGCTCGCCACCGATCTATGCCGGCTGTTCTGCCGCACAGAGTAACGGATCATGCGAATGAACTCGAAGCGCAAGCGGGCGTGCATCTTCAGTTCGGCATCGCTTGGAGGACTGAACCGCCCCGGGTTTTGAGGAGGCTCTTTTCTCTGAGAGGATTGAGCCATGAGCAAGAAGTCGAACCAGTTTTCACCTGAGGTCCGCGAACGCGCTGTTCGCATGGTGCGTGAGCATCGTGACGAGTACCCCTCGCTGTGGGCGGCCATCGAATCCATTGCCCCCAAGATCGGCTGCGTGCCCCAGACCCTCCACGAATGGGTCAAGCGAGACCAGATCGATACCGGCGTGCGTGACGGCATCACGATATCCGAGCGTGAACAGATGAAGGCGCTGGAGCGCGAGGTCAAAGAGCTGCGCAAGGCCAACGAGATCTTGAAGCTGGCCAGCGCGTTTTTCGCCCAGGCGGAGCTCGACCGCCGTCTGAAGTCCTGAACAACTTCGTCGATCAGCATCGACAGGCCTACGGGGTCGAGTCGATCTGCAAAGTGCTGCAGATCGCCCCGTCAGGCTATTGGCGCCATGCCGCCCATCAACGCAACCCCCAACTGCGCTGTCCGCGCGCCCAACGTGACGACACCCTGGTGCCGCACATTGAACGCGTCTGGCAGGCCAACATGCGGGTCTACGGCGCCGACAAGATCTGGAAGCAGATGAACCGGGAGGGAGTGGTCATTGCACGCTGCACGGTCGAGCGCTTGATGAAGCGCCTGGGCTTGCAGGGCGTGCGCCGGGGCAAGATGGTGCGCACCACCCTCAGCGACATGAAGGCCCCGTGCCCGCTGGATCGAGTCAATCGGCAGTTCAAGGCCGAGCGGCCGAACCAGCTGTGGGTCTCGGACTTCACCTACGTTTCAACCTGGCAAGGCTGGCTGTACGTGGCCTTCGTGATCGATGTGTATGCCCGGCGCATCGTGGGCTGGCGGGTCAGTACCTCCATGCACACGGACTTCGTTCTGGATGCCCTGGAGCAGGCGCTGTTTGCCCGGCAGCCCGAGCGTGATGGCGCATTGATTCACCATTCCGACAGGGGGTCGCCAATACGTCAGCATTCGCTACAGCGAACGGCTGTCAGAGGCAGGCATCGAGCCCTCGGTGGGCAGCAAGGGCGACAGCTACGACAACGCTTTAGCCGAGACCATCAACGGTCTGTACAAGGTCGAGGTGATTCATCGCCGGTCATGGCCAACCCGTGAATCGGTGGAGCTGGCAACGCTGGAATGGGTGTCCTGGTTCAACCATCACCGGCTGCTCGGACCCATCGGATACATCCCTCCTGCAGAGGCTGAGGCAAACTACTACCGGCAACTCGCCAGTCAGTCCTCCATGGTGGCGGCCTGACTTAAACCAACCGGCCTCCACGAAACCCGGGGCGATTCAGGTCAAAGCGAATTGGGATGGCGCAGACAACATGCCGGAACCGCCCAGGTTCACGCTGCATATAGCCGCCATTGCGTATGAGGAAGTCGATGAAGGCATCGTAGTACCCCACGGCAAGGCCGGCAGCAGCTGAGATGTCGATCAGCGCTGCACCACCAAAATACGCCGACACGCCATTCTCCGCGAACATCTCGCCGCCTGGTTCGAGCAAGGCCTGAAGGACAGGCAGTAGCGCCGTTTCAATGGTTTCAATGCGATCAAAATCAACCTCCCGTACGTTGTTCTGAGTCACATAGAAGGGCAGGACTCCCTTCCTTTTCTTGAGTAGCACATGCGGAAGACCAAGTGCATGCACCAACGCCAGTTCATACATTACGTTCGGGCTTGGAACGTCCGCGCCAGGGAATGGAGACAGGTCGATGATGACGAAGTCTGCACTCTCCAGATGACTGATTACTCTTGGCACGATCATGCTGCCGCCCAGGTGTTCAGGTGCAGTCACCACACCCCGCTTGAACTTCGCCTTGCGCAACAAGGTGCGGATCTTCGACTCTCGCAACATGCCATCGACAACTGTTTTGATGACCACACAGTTGGGAGCTGTTTCGCCAGCCTCTGTCATCGGACCAAGCACAAAGACATCGAAGGTGCCATCGGGAAGAAAGCTGTCCATCATCACTCCTTGTGAAGATCGCTCAGTTGCCGCTAGGTCGACAACCGTCACGCCCCGATCAATCGATAGGTACGGGAAAACTGCTCTGCCCCCACCACGCCGTACTCACCAGGCGCATACATCAGCAGCCAATCGCCCGGCCGACCTTGAATAGGGTCGTTCGCATATCCGACGCGCACCTGAAAGGCCTGATCCATGCGTCTGGCCCGCACTGGTTGCGGACGCTTTCGATAGACGCCGTCATTGCCTCCTGACGATGGCCTCTCCGGTTCGTACCACGCATCAAAAGACGCACGGCTTACCGGCCAACGGTCACCGGCTTCGCCGGAGAGCAGGGCATCGCCCTTCAGGTAGCTGACCGGACCTTCCGCTGTGCCAAGCACACCGTCTCCTAGTGCGAACCTGACCTGCACTGGCACCGGCTGTTTCACCACCCAGATGGTCAGCGGGTCAGTCCCCAGATCGTGCCCAGTGAAGTCTGGCAGGCTGATGCCCGTCATGCTTGCTCCCAGCGGGCCAGCAGCCCGCGCGCCAGCAGCACCGGTGGTTGCATCAGAGGCACAGACAGTGCAGCGCGCATCTTTACCCCCCAGCCTTCCTGTTTCATGACCGTTTGAGCCAGTCTCCTGCCATCAAGGGAATCACCCTGACTTGAGCCGGCCTTCTCCAGTGATGGTCGGGCACGCGAAACACGCTTGATCGACCGGGACCCACCTCCAATCCTAACCAGCAGCACTATTGCAAGACGAAAGAATTATGTAGACTGAACCAAAGTTTGACAAATCATTCCGAACCGGCGGTGTCGGTCCGGGTGGTTTTGTATACCGATGTTCAGGGGGCGTGCGCCCGACGGCCGTGCCCGAATTCGAGGCGAGACGACCCATGCCGTACCTGACAGCGCCCGCAAAACGCATCCTGGCCATTGATGGCGGCGGTATCCGCTGCCTCATCGGTATCGAAGTGCTGGCCGAGCTGGAGCAGCGTCTTGCGGCCGCGTTCGGCGACCCTGGTTATCGCTTGTGCCAGCATTTCGATCTGGTGGCGGGCACCAGTGGCGGCGCCATCATCGCCACCGCCGTGGCCTTGGGCCTGCCCATGGTTGACATCCGCGACTTCGTCGTGGCCAACGCGCGCAACATGTTCCGGCCCGCACAGTGGTACCGCCGCTACTGGTCGCTCTACGACAAGGAGGAGCTGGAGCACAACATGCAACACTGGTTTGGGGCCGACACCCGACTGGGGTCCGACCGACTGCGCACCCTGCTCCTGCTGGTCATGCGCAACTGGACGACCGATTCGCCCTGGCTGGTGTCGAACAACCCCGATGCACCGTTCAATGCCCGCCACCTGGACGACTGCAACCTGGACCTGCTGCTGTGGCAACTGGCCAGCGCCAGCGCCGCAGCACCGGCCTATTACACACCGCAGACCATCCGATTTGGCCGCGAGCAGCCCTACGACTTTGTCTTTGTCGACGGTGGGCTGACCGGCTTTCTCAACCCGGCCTTCAAGGCTTTTCTCTACGCCACCACCGAGCCCTATGGCCTGAGCTGGCCGGCCGGTGAAGACGGGCTGACCCTGGTCTCCATCGGCGCCGGCGATGCGCGCCAGCACCGCACCCGGAAACCCGCCAGCGACATCACCTTGTTGGGTGCCGTGCGCACCATGCCCAACGCCATGCTGCAGGCCTCGGTGCGCGAACAGGACCTGCTGTGCCGCAGCTTTGGCCGCTGCCGCACCGGCGGCCCCATCGACCTCGAGGTCGGCGACTTGCGGCACACCAGCAGCGCTGCCGAACCCCGGCTGTTCACCTACCACCGCATCAACGTGCCACTCACCGATGCCGGCCTGGCCCACATCGGCTGCGGCCACATTCCCCCGCGCATGGTCCGCCGCATCGACGCGGTCGAGCAGGTGCAGGCCTTGTCCGAGATCGGGCGGGCGCTGGCACTGCACACACTGGGGCAGGTGCTGCCCGACCTGTTGCCCAACCACGGAGTGATCGCTCATGCTGCCTGATGGGCCACCCTCTGCCGGCCAGCGGCCGTCGGGGCACCGTTCCCGGGCACTGCACCGGGTGCTGGGCGCGGCGATGGCCCTGCTGGCTGGCCTGCTGCTGCCTGAGGCTGCACAATCCGCCACCCCTGCCAGCGCCACACCGGTTAGCTTGGCCATCGCTCTGGACGCCGAGCGCGCCACCGTCGCCCGCGGTCTGGAAGCCCAGTACCAGGCAGCGCTGATCCGCGAACGCCGCTTGGCCGACGACCGCGAGCTTCGTCAGATTGCAGATGCGGAGGCAACCATGCGCCGCCTGCGCGCCGAACAAGACAAGACCCGTGATGCCAACACCCGCCTGCAGACCGAACTTGAGACCGCGCGCACCGACTACGCCAAGCTGGTCCGCGACATCGCCGAGCGTGAGGCCCGTGCCCAAGCTGAAATCGCCGCCTACCGCGCCGAAGCGCAGGGGCTGGCCGCCCGGGCCACCCCCGAAAAGCTAACCGCCCTTCAGCGCTTCGCCGACGGCGACCGCACCGGCGCCTGGCCTGTTCTCAAAGAGATCACCGAAGCCAGTGTCAAAGCCCGCATGGCCGCAGCCGCGAAAGCAGCCGCTCAGGAGCTGCGCGAGCTGGCCCGGCTGCGCGAGATCATGCGCGAGAACGGTGAGGCACGCGCTCAAGAGGTGCTCGTCCTGTGGGACGAAGCCGCCACACTGGACCCAACAGACGTCTGGACCCACGTTTTTCGGGCGAGGCTTGCAACAGAACTGGGCGAACTGAAACGCGCAGCCGGCGCACTGGAAACGGCCATGTCCGTCGTGCGCGATGATCGTGAACAAGCAGTCATACTGAACGAACTTGGCAATGTGCATGTCTCCCAGGGCCAGTTGGGCGCCGCGCTGCAGCGCTTCGAGCAGGGCCTGGCCATCGCCCAGCGCCTGGCCCAGGCCGACCCCAGTTCGGCCACCCTGCAGCGCGACCTCTCGGTCAGCCTGGACAAGATCGGCGACGTGCTCGTCGCCCAGGGCCAGTTGGGCGACGCGCTTCAGCGCTTCGAGCAGGGCCTGGCCATCGCCCAGCGCCTGGCCCAGGCCGACCCCAGCTCGGCCACCCTGCAGCGCGACCTCTCGGTCAGCTTGAACAAGATCGGCGACGTGCTCGTCGCCCAGGGCCAGCTGGGCGCCGCGCTGCAGCGCTTCGAGCAGGGCCTGGCCATCGCCCAGCGCCTGGCCCAGGCCGACCCCAGTTCGGCCACCCTGCAGCGCGACCTCTCGGTCAGCCTGAACGAGATCGGCGACGTGCTCGTCGCCCAGGGCCAGTTGGGCGCCGCGCTGCAGCGCTTCGAGCAGGGCCTGGCCATCCGCCAGCGCCTGGCCCAGGACGACCCCAGTTCGGCCACCCTGCAGCGCGACATCTCGGTCAGCCTGAACAAGATCGGCAACGTGCTCGTCGCCCAGGGCCAGCTGGGCGAAGCGCTGCAGCGCTTCGAGCAGGGCCTGGCCATCGCCCAGCGCCTGGCCCAGGCCGACCCCAGCTCGGCCACCCTGCAGCGCGACCTCTCGGTCAGCCTGACCAAGATCGGCGACGTGCTCGTCGCCCAGGGCCAGTTGGGCGCCGCGCTGCAGCGCTTCGAGCAGGGCCTGGCCATCGCCCAGCGCCTGGCCCAGGCCGACCCCAGTTCGGCCACCCTGCAGCGCGACCTCTCGGTCAGCCTGGACAAGATTGGCGACGTGCTCGTCGCCCAGGGCCAGTTGGGCGCCGCGCTGCAGCGCTTCGAGCAGGGCCTGGCCATCGCCCAGCGCCTGGCCCAGGCCGACCCCAGTTCGGCCACCCTGCAGCGCGACATCTCGGTCAGCCTGAACAAGATCGGCAACGTGCTCGTCGCCCAGGGCCAGCTGGGCGCCGCGCTGCAGCGCTTCGAGCAGGGCCTGGCCATCCGCCAGCGCCTGGCCCAGGCCGACCCCAGCTCGGCCACCCTGCAGCGCGACCTCTCGGTCAGCCTGGACAAGATCGGCGACGTGCTTGTCGCCCAGGGCCAGTTGGGCGCCGCGCTGCAGCGCTTCGAGCAGGGCCTGGCCATCCGCCAGCGCCTGGCCCAGGCCGACCCCAGCTCGGCCACCCTGCAGCGCGACCTCTCGGTCAGCCTGGACAAGATCGGCGAGGCGCTCGTAGATCAGGGCCAGCTGGGCGCCGCGCTGCAGCGCTTCGAGCAGGGCCTGGCCATCGCCCAGCGCCTGGCCCAGGCCGACCCCAGCTCGGCCACCTTGCAGCGCGACCTCTCTATCAGCCTGAACAAGTTCGGCGACGTGCTCGTCGCCCAGGGCCAGTTGGGCGCCGCGCTGCAGCGCTTCGAGCAGGGCCTGGCCATCCGCCAGCGCCTGGCCCAGGCCGACCCCAGCTCGGCCACCCTGCAGCGCGACCTCTCGGTCAGCCTGAACAAGATCGGCGACGTGCTCGTCGCCCAGGGCCAGTTGGGCGACGCGCTGCAGCGCTTCGAGCAGGGCTTGGCCATCCGCCAGCGCCTGGCCCAGGCCGACCCCAGCTCGGCCACCCTGCAGCGCGACATCTCGGTCAGCCTGAACAAGATCGGCAACGTGCTCGTCGCCCAGGGCCAGTTGGGCGACGCGCTGCAGCGCTTCGAGCAGGGCCTGGCCATCGCCCAGCGCCTGGCCCAGGCCGACCCCAGTTCGGCCACCTTGCAGCGCGACATCTCGGTCACCCTGACCAAGATCGGCGACGTGCTCGTCGCCCAGGGCCAGTTGGGCGCCGCGCTGCAGCGCTTCGAGCAGGGCCTGGCCATCGCCCAGCGCCTGGCCCAGGCCGACCCCAGTTCGGCCACCCTGCAGCGCGACCTCTCTATCAGCTATTGGAAGCTCGCCAGCATTCACAACACCACGGACGGCTGGCAGCGCGTGATCAGCCAGATGGAGTCGATGAAGTCGCGCGGCATGCTCAGGCCTGCCGACGAGACCTTTTTTTCCCAGGCCCAGCAACGCCTGCTTCAGGCACAACGCCCATGAGCCACCAGGTTTTCCTGTCATACAAACGCGAAGACGAAGCCCCTGCTGCACGGCTTGCACAGGCGTTGGAACACCATGGCCTGCGTGTCTGGTGGGACCGCGGCTTGCCTGGCGGCGAGAGCTGGCACGCTCATATCGACAGCGCGTTGGACGCTGCTGGTTGTGTGGTGGTGTTGTGGTCCGTCGGGTCCACAGGCCCCGACGGCCAGTATGTGCGCGACGAGGCCCGTCGGGGGCAGGCGCGCGGTCTGCTGGTGCCCGCATTGATTGACAAAGTTGCGCCGCCACTGGGTTTCGGCGAGCTGCAAGCGGTGGACCTGACCCGCTGGCGCAAGAACCCGAACGATCCGTTCCTGCTGGATCTGGTGGCGGCCGTGCGCGCCAAGCTCGCCGGTCAACCAGTGCCCAAAGCCAAAGGCCCCACCAGGCTGTGGGCGCGGCGCTTTACTGTGGGTGGCGGAGCTAGCGCCATGGCGGCCTTGTTGTGGGTGTTAGGGCTGAACATGTTCGATGTGCGGGACAAGGGCTGTTCACTGCCGCTTGCCCAGCCCAACCTCTCGGACCTGTGTGGCAGCTTGGGCATCGGCAACCGGCCCTCCCGTGAAGAGCGGATGGCCTGGCAGACCCGAGAGCCAAGCAGCTGCGCCGCGCTGCGCGAACATGTGAACCGTTTCCCGGCTGGCGCTTACCGCAGCGTGGCCGCCGATCTGCTGGCCGCCGCCCGACACGAGCGCGCGCTGGAACACGCTCCCACCACGCGCACCACCCGCGGCTATGTCAGGCAGTCGGAGCAGGGCTGGGCCACCGAAGCTCAGGCCCGCGCCGACGCCCTGGCCCGCGCCGAGCTGGACGCCCGCGACCTGGGCTGCGCCCCGCGCGAGGCACACGAACGCCTGGACGGCTTGACCGTAGAGCCCGCCGCCTACGACTGCCGGTCCCGCCCAGGTAGCGGCACCGTGTGTGCCCTGGACTACCACGCCACCTGCCAACTGGCGGTGCAAGCTCTGGTCGAGCGTTGCGGGTGAAGATCCCATGGCGCGGCAGAATCAAACTTTGAAAGCGAGCAACTTGCCGCGCGGGTTTGCACGGACACAGCAGGGAAACCCGGTTCGCCCTTCTCTGTGGCGGAAAAGGATGAATCCATGACTTACGACGTATTCATCAGCTACCGCCACAGCCGCAAGGACGAGGTATTGACGCTGTGCACCCATCTCACCCAAGCAGGTATCCGGTACTTTCGCGACGAGGAACGCCGAGACGACGACGCGTCCATCCAGCGCACCATCGAGCAGGGGTTGGCCAAGAGCCGGTTGCTGTTGGCCTGGTACGACCCAACCTATCTGCAGTCGCGCGCCTGTGCCTGGGAATTCAGCCGTGCACTACTGGCCGCCCACGCGGGCAACGGGGGGCTCGAACGCATCGTCTGTGTGGACCCATCCGTCCGCTTCAGTCACATCGTTCCCGAAGCCTTGCTCGACCAAGCACGCCAGATGTCCCTGGACGACCCAGCCTCATTGGTGGCACTGCTTCGTGAACGTCTGGAAAAAGCTGTTGAGCCCCTGGGAGAAGTCGCAGCCTCAGACACGCCCGGCTGGTACGAGCGAGACCGCCCCAGCCACCCCACCTGGGTCGGCCGCGCCGGCGAGTTGATTCGCCTGTTCGACCGACTTGATCATGGACGCTTGGGCATGCATGGGGGGCAGCGCGCACCCGTGGCCATCACTGGCTGGGGCGGCGAGGGCAAAACCATGCTGGCCGAACAATACGCACTGCGCTTCGCGGCAGCCTACCCCGGGGGCATTGTCTGGCTCAGCGGAGCGACTCAGGATGGTGTGACGCCGCGCGCCGGCCGATGGCAGGAGCAACTGGAAAGCGCATTGACCGCCGCCGCTGCGGGCAAGCTGGGACTGCCAGTCAACAAGCTGGTGCACGGCATGGCCGACCCGGTGCAACGAATCCGCACCCTCAAAGCCGCCATCGACCGTACGCTGCAAAGCCGCGTGTCTCCTGATTCTCCGCCGCCGATCTCGCCCTACCTTTGGATCATCGACGATCTGCCCGACCGCCTGAGCGCGCAAGATCAGCAACTGTGGCTGCCCCCCTCCGAACAGGCGCACTGCATTGCCACCCTCCGGGAAGCGGCGGGTGTGGGCTCGGTGTTTCACACCCATGCGGTCACATCGATGGATGAGACCGAGGCGCTGGAGATGCTCACGTTCAGGCGCCCCCCCGCCAGTGAGCAAGAGCTCACGGCTGCCCGGTGTATCGCCGAGGCCGTGGATCGGTTGCCGCTGGCCCTGGCACTGGGGGCAGTGGCGGTCGAGACTTTGGGCTACGAGGCCTACCTCGACCTGCTACAAGAAGCCGACTCTGAAGAGCTGGACGAGCTGGTGCAGACCCTGGGCCCGGCGCTACCCACCGGCCATGTACACAGTATTGCCAGAACGTTCCTGCGCAGCCTGGACCAGTTGCCCGGTGCGCAGGACGAGTTGGCCTCCGATGCGCAGCGTGCTGCGTGGACGGTGCTGCGGCTGACCGCCTTGCTGGCCCCCGTACAGCTGCCCGACGCGCTGGCAGAGCGTACCTTGCGTGAGGAGGGTTTCGGCGAGAAGGCATCGGTACTTCTCAAGCTGGCAGTAGCCACTCTGCACCGCGCCGCGCTGATCCGGCGTGAGGGCATTCAAGGGGTCGATGCCTGTGCGATGCACGCCCTGATGGCGCGGACCGTGCTGGAGGTGAGGCTGGATGATCACGAACGCCAACTGCTACTGGCGAATGTCAACGAGGTGGCCCGTGCATGGATAGGGTCCGAGAGCGTCAGGACACCGGTTGAGGCCGACGCACGGGTCCTGGATGTGGCGCAAAGGTTGTGCTCTATGGCTCATACGCAAGGAGCGGCAATGCTGGCGCGAGAAGCGGGGGCGGAGGCCCAGCGCCGAGGCCAATACGTTCAGGCTGGTGCGCTGCTGGGTCATGCCGCGGCAGAGCTTGCCAGGCTTCTCGGCAACGAACACCCGTACACGCTGACCTCGATAAGCAACCTGGCCGAGACGATGCAGGCGCAGGGTGAGCTCGCCGGTGCACGGGCGCTGCAGCAGCAGGTGCTGGAGACGCGCCGCCGGGTGCTGGGTGAAGAGCACTCGGACACCTTGGGCTCGATAAACAACCTGACCGTGACGATGCTGAAGCAGGGTGAGACCGCGGGTACACGTGCGCTGCAGCAGCAGCTTCTGGAGACGCTCCGCCGGGTGCTGGGTGAAGAGCACCCGCACACGCTGACCTCAATGAACAACCTGGCCGGGACGATGCGGGCGCAGGGTGAGCTCGTAGGTGCACGCGCGCTGGATCAGCAGGTGTTGGAGACGCGCCGCCGAGTACTGGGAGAAGAGCACCCGGACACGCTGAACTCGATGAACAACCTAGCAGGGATGATGCGGGCGCAGGGTGAGCTCGCCAGTGCACTGGCGCTGGATCAGCAGGTGCTGGAGACGCGCCGCCGGGTGTTGGGTGAAGAGCACCCGGACACGCTGAACTCGAAGAGCAACCTGGCCGTGACGATGCGGGCGCAGGGCGAACTCGCCGGTGCACGGGCGCTGCAGCAGCAGGTGCTGGAGACGCGCCGCCGGGTGCTGGGTGAAGAGCACCCGCACACGCTGAACTCGATGAACAACTTGGCCGTAACGATGCTGAAGCAGGGTGAGCTCGCCGGTGCACGGGCGCTGCAGCAGCAGGTACTGGAGACGCGCCGCCGGGTGCTAGTCAAAGACCACCCGGACACGCTGAATTCGATGAGCAACTTGGCCATGACGATGCAGGCGCAGGGTGAGCTCGATGATGCACGGGCGCTGCAGCAGCAGGTGCTGGAGACGCTCCGCCGGGTGCTAGGTGAAGAGCACCCGCACACGCTGACCTCAATGAACAACCTGGCCATGACGATGCAGGAGCAGGGTGAGCTCGCTGATGCAAGTGCGCTGCAGCAGCAGGTGCTGGAGACGCTCCGCCGGGTGCTGGGTGAAAAGCACCCGCACACGCTGACCTCGATGAACAACCTGGCCGTGACGATGCGGGCGAAGGGTGAGCTCGACGGTGCAAGTGCGCTGCAGCAGCAGGTGCTGGCTACGTGCCGCCAGGTGCTGAGTGACGATCATCCTGACACCGAGAACGCCCTCTGGCAATTGTATGAAACGCTGCTTTCACTTCGAGATATCGACTGTATCCAAAAGCATGAACAAACCATCGAAAACATTGGGCTCTCGATGAATATGACCTGTACCGATCTACAGCGCTTGTTTGCTCATTTCGATGCCAGACGCGCCGCGCACGATTTTCCACCTCGGACCACAGGATCATCCGGGGACGAATTCAGCGCTGCAGTCCTCACGTAAATCGCCTTCGTCAGCACTGCATCCACCCCCACGGACATGAATCTGCAGCCCGACCGCACCCCAACTCGTGGACCACAAGGCCTGCTGCTGCGCCTGGCCGGCCGGCGCAGGATCAAGACGCTGTGGGACGGCTTCTTCCTCTTGCTCGGACTGGCCGCTGCCGTACTGGGATTCGTGGGTTTTGCCAGGTATGGGTATGGCAGTGGCGATTCGTGCACTGTCGCCTCGTTATCAAAAGCCTTTCTGAAGACCGCGCAGCTCTTTGTGCTGGAGAGCAGTTGGGACGAACTGTGTCACTGGTCCACCCGATGGGCGGCCTTCATGGCCCCGGTGGCGACAGTAGGCGGGGCCCTGGCAGCGTTTGGACCGCGTGTCAACCGCTGGCTGGAGTCGTGGGTATTGCGCTGGCGGCCAGCCAGCGATGTGTTCATTGGCGGGGGCGATCTGGCGGCGGGCGTAGCCATGAGCCTGGCCGAGGGCACGTCCGTCGAACCGGACGAAGGCGAGGAAGAGGCGCCACCGACCAAGTTGGTTGGGCTGGACCTGCGAGACGAAACACCCCTGGGGCAGGCGATGGAGTCTTTCTGTTTTCCATGCTTCGTCCGCAAGGGTGATGCGTTGTCGACCCATGACTTGCAGGAACTGCGACTGCACAGCGCCCGACGGATCTGGATTGCCACGGGCGATGACCACCGCAACCTGGAGGTAGCGCGCCGGGTGCTCAAACTCATCGACGGCCACAAACGCATAGGTGGAAAACCTGCCAATGCAAAGCTGGTGGATGCCCATGGGGACAAGTCCGTCCACTTGATGGTGAGCGTGTATGACCAGGATCAGGTGCGGGCGAAGAAGGTCATGTATCCCTTGTTGGAGGCATCCCCTGCCACGATGGACTTTTTCTCGCTGCCACGCTTGGCCGCCCGCGTGCTGTGGCGGCGCCATCCGCCGCCGCTGTGCGAGGGCATCGCCCCGCCCCACATCCTGATTGTCGGCACCAGCGACCTTGCCGCTGCCCTGCTGGTGTACGCCGCGCAGCTTGGGGTCTACGATGAACACCCGGCCAACTGCATCCGCATCACCTTGGCGGGCCCGTCCGCCACTGCACTTCACGAACGCCTGTTGTGCCAGTTCCCGGCGCTGGCACCGAGTTCGCCAGACCCGATGCTCAAGCTCCTGCTTCCCTTGGCCCACATTCAGTCGGTGGATGCCGACGAAGACAAGCTGAGCCTTGTGCAGTGGCAGCAGCTGCAGTCGCAGCAAGCCTTCAGCGCGGTCTACGTGGCCTGTGAACGCGACCTGGATTCGGTGAGCGCTGCCATCCGGATGGCCAGCCTGCGCGAGCTGGATACGACGGTACAGCCCGGCGCGTTGCCCATCGTGGCCTGCATCCAGCAGCCGCGCGGTAGCCTGTGTGCCGTGACTAGCGGCGAGCTGCATGCCCAATTGTGCAAGCAAGCTAGTCCCTGGCTGCATCTGTTTGACGTATACGCCGAGTGCATCCTGCGCGGTGAAGCCTACCCCGGTGCGAAACAGGACGGGTGGGCCATGGTGGTGAAAGCGGCCTACGACCATGGAAACCAGCAAGCGCCTTTCCGGGCTACAGGACCCGGTCTGAAGCAGGCCGTGGTTCGGTGGAACGAGCAAACCAACGAAGACTTTCGATGGAGCAACCGGCTTTCAGCCGACCACATCAACCTGAAACTGGACCTGATTGCTGGCCGCAGCACCCTTGCACACTCCATCCACTCGGGCGAAGCACCACTGCAAAACTGGCGCACCCGACTGAAGGACGGCAAAGCCGCAGAGCTCGCCGATGAACTTGAAGCCGTCCTGCAAGACAACGAGACATTTGGATGGCTGCTGCGGCTGGAGCACCGGCGCTTTGTTGCCGACCGTCTGATGGGAGGCTGGCTGCCCTTACCGTCGGACAGACGCGGCGAAGGCGCCAGTGGGTTGTCGGCAGAGGAGCAAAAAAGGGAACTCCGACTGAACCACACCCTGGTGCCGTTCGATACGCTGGTGGACAGGGCGCGGCAGAACCTTGCGGAAGACGAACGCAAGAAAGACGAACGCATCGTGCAGGCGATTCCGGAAATCCTGCGGGCCAAAGCGGCATTTACATCAGATGCACAAAGCCATAGATGAGGTTCGCTTTGCTCCTCCGCCTTCATACCACCATTCCTGGCCGGGAGGAGTCTTTCACTGGATGTAGTTTTCGCTTGCAATCAGTTCCATGACGAGGATCCTGGTATCTGTGGCTAGATGAGCTGGCAGCGCTGGAAAACGTCCCGAATCCAGCATCGGAAAAGGGGATTTCGAGTCCTACAGTGACTTCACGGTGCTCCGAGAGTTGGCAAACGTTGCCACCTCCAGAGCATCGACGCACTGAGGGGTCTCGACCATGAACGACTCATCGCACGCTGACCAGGCAAGTGCTCCGTTGGTATCGCCAACTGCTGCGCTCGCGGTCAATGGCTATCTCGTACTGCGTTGCTTGGCTGCGCCCAGCTGGCGTTCCGCCCTACACCCTGCCCCACACGCTGACACAGGGTATTGAGGGCAGTCACCATGGATGCGTCCACATTCCTTGCCCTCGCTCTGGCCTGCGCTCCACAGGTGCACGCCAGCACCGCGCACGCTTTGGTCAGTGTTGAAAGCGCCTTCAACCCCTGGGCCATAGGCGTGGTCGGCGGTTCGCTACAGCGTCAACCGCGCCACCGTCCCGAGGCGCTTGCCACCGCGCAGGCACTGCAGTCCGCTGGACGGAACTTCAGCGTGGGCCTTGGGCAAATTAACGTGAGCAACTTTTCGCGGTTGGGCCTGTCGATTGCCACCGCTTTCGAGCCTTGCACCAACCTCGCCGCCATGCAGGCTGTGTTGACCGATTGCTTCGAACGGGCACAACGCAAGTCAGCTCGGCTGTCCGCAGACCAGGCCGCACTTCGCGCTGCCCTCTCCTGCTACTACAGCGGCAACTTCTCCACCGGCTTTCGCCATGGCTACGTGGGCAAGGTGGTTGCCGCTGCAAGAAAGCCCATCCGCATCAGTCCAACCAACCCATGAAGGAGCAGTCATGAACCGCTATCGTTTCTTCGTACCCCAGCTTCGCAATTCAACCGCCCTGCTGCTGTTGGCTGCAGCGTCCAAAGGCTGGGCGCAGGGTTTCGACAAGATCAACACCACGGTCACCAACGTCAACACCATCCTGGTGACGATCTCGATTGCCGTGGTGACCATCGCGATCATCTGGGCGGGCTTCAAAATGATTTTCCAAGGCGCTCGTCTGGCCGACGTGGCCAATGTGCTGATTGGCGGCACGCTGGTGGGCGGGGCGGCGGCCTTCGCCAGCTTCATCGTCAGCTGACGGCTGAAGGTGCAGACCATGCAAGCCGAAGCCATCTACAAAGGCGCCACGCGTCCGGCCATGAAGCTGGGCATCCCGCTGGTGCCGCTGGTCATCCTGTTTGGCTCCGGCATGCTGCTCATCATGTGGGGCGGCATTTTGGTGAACTGGTGGATCGCGCTCGGCGTGGTGTTGTCCTTCGCGCCGGTCCTGCTCTGGATGCGCTGGCTGACGGCCCGGGACGATCAACGGTTCCGGCAGATCTTCGTCTTCCTCAAGCTCAAACTGCACGACCGCAACCGTCGGTTCTGGCGCGCGCGCAGTTACTCGCCCACGCTCTATCGGGGAGCATCCGATGTTTGGCATCTTTGACCGTTCTGGCGCTGCGATCCGCAGGCGCACTGGGCGGATGGCACCCGGTCAGGCCCAGCCGCGCCATTGGACCCAGGCGTTGAAGGACAACCCGCTTACGCGGTTCGTGCCCTTCTCGTCTCTGGTCAGCGAGCACGATGTCATCACGCGTGGAGGCGATTTCATCCGCGTCTGGCGTCTCGACGGGGTGGCCTTCGAGTGTGCCGACGAACATCTGATCGCCGAACGACACGAAGCCCTGTGCAGTTTGCTACGCAACCTGGCGGGCGGCCAGTGGGCCGTGTGGACCCACCGGCTGCACCGGAAGGTCCAGGACCAACTTGAAGATCCGCCGCAAGCAGGCTTTGCGCGCGACCTATCCCAGGCCTACCAAACCAGACTGGGTGCACGCGCCATGATGAGCAATGAGCTGTACCTGACGCTGGTCTACCGGCCCAACACCTCTCGCATCAGCCGGGCGCTGCAATCGACCCAGCGCTCAAAGACCGCCATTGCCGCAGCGCACGCTGAAGCCTTGCGGGTGATGGAAGAACGGACCGCCTTCGTGCACCGGGTGCTGCGCGGTTTTGGCCCTCAACTGCTGGGGGTGCGCATGCAAGGTGCACGCCAGTACTCCGAACTGGCCGAGTTTCTGGGCTACCTGGTCAACGGCAGCTGGAAGCCGGTGCCCCTTGCGGCGGGGCCGCTGTACCGCACCTTGCCCACCACGCGCCTGTCCTTCGGTGGTGACAAGCTGGAACTGCGCCACGGCGAACAGCGCCGTTGTGCAGCCTTGGTGGACATCAAGGAATACGCCGACGCTGTCGAGCCCGGCATCCTGAACGCCCTGCTCTATGAAGACAGCGAGTTCATCGAAACCCAGAGCTTTTCGATACTGCCCCGGCGCGAAGCCATGCGTGCGCTGGAACTGCAGCGCGATCAGTTGATAGCCAGCGACGATGTGGTGGCCAGCCAGATCGCCGACATGGACGAAGCACTCAACGAACTGGGCGACGGCCAGTTCTGCATGGGCGAGTACCACTACAGCCTGGTGGTGTTCGGTCAGCCGGGCGAAGACAGCCTGACCGATGCAGGGCGCCGAGCCGCGCAGGCCATCGGTGCAGTTGGGGAAGCGTCCAGCCTCCAGATGTCGCCGGTCGATCTGGTGGCCGATGCCGCCTGGTTTGCCCAGATGCCGGGCAACTGGCAGTGGCGCCCGCGCGATGCCAAGCTGTCGTCGCGAGCCTTTGCCGCCCTGGCCAGTGGCCACAACTTCGCCCGTGGCAAGCGGGACGGTAACCCCTGGGGCGAAGCCCTGGCCTTGTTGCGAACACCGTCTGGTCAGCCCTTCTATCTGAATCTGCACAGCAGTCCCGAGGGCGAGGACTCTGCCGACAAGAAGCTGCCCGGCAACACCATCATCATTGGATCCACCGGTGTCGGAAAGACCACGCTGGAGATGTTTCTGCTCACGCTCACCCGCAAGTGGAACCCGGTACCGCGTCTGGTGCTGTTCGACTTGGACCGTGGCTGCGAGATCGCCATTCGGGCCTTGAACGGCCGCTACTTCACCCTCGAAGCCGGCAAACCCACGCACCTGAACCCGCTGCAGCGCGACCCGACACCAGCTCGCATCCAGTTCTGGGAACAGTTGATCCGCACCTGCATCGCCACACCGGCCCTGCCGCTGCTGCCGGCCGACGAGCGTGCCATAGCGGACGCTGTCAAAACGGTGGCCATGATGCCGCCCGCCCTGCGCCGTTTTTCCACGATTCGCCAGAACCTGCCGAAGTCGGGTGAAAACAGCCTGTACGAGCGGCTCGGACGCTGGTGTGAAGGCGGTGCCCTTGGGTGGGTTTTCGATCAGGCCAACGACCAGTTGATGGACCTGGATGCGACTTCGGTCATCGCCTTTGACACCACCGAGTTCCTGGACCTGTCCGAGGTGCGCACACCGGTCATGCTCTACCTGCTCCAGGTCATGGAAGAGTTGGTGAACGGCGAGCGACTGATTTATGTGATCTCTGAGTTCTGGAAAGCGCTGGACCACGAGATCTTCAGTGACTTCGCCAAACAGAAGCAGAAGACCATCCGCAAGCAAAACGGCCTGGGTATCTTCGACACCCAAAGCCCGTCCGATGTGTTGCGCCACCCGATCGGTCGGACCATGGTCGAACAGAGCGTCACCAAGATCTTCCTGGCCAACCCGGAAGCGGTACGCGAGGAATACGTCGAAGGCTTTGGGCTCAGCGAAGCCGAATTCGGCATCGTGCGCAGCCTCGGCGCACAAGGCGGGCGCCGCTTTCTGGTCAAGCAAGGCCACAGCAGCGCCATCTGCGAGTTGGACCTCAGCGGGATGGACGACTTCGTCACCGTGCTCTCGGCCACCTCCGACAACGTGGCCCTGCTCGACACCGTTCGTGAACGGCACGGTAACGATCCGTTTCTGTGGCTTCCGGAGCTGCTGCGCGAGGTTCAGGATCGCAAGTCTCGTACTTCCAGGAGGGTCACATGAAATCGAATGATCAGCTTCTCGCGCTGATTGCGTTGTTGCTGGTTTCCAGCGCCGCATATGCACAGTTCGTCAAGGGCAACGAGGCGGTACACGCCATGACCAATGGCACAAAGAAAGTGGATGTACCGCCACTCCCAACAGTGTCTTTGGGATCCCCCTGTCCAGCAACAAGACCCGGCTGCGCTGGTGGCGGCTGGAAGATGCTGGAGAGTGAAGCGGGTTTGGTCGAGTGCACCGAGATTTTTGCACGTCCGACAACCTGTAGACCCTCTACCTACGGTATCGAAAAGCGATCACGCACATGGATCGTGAAGGTCAAGGGCCAGTGGGTGCAGTGCGCGCAGCCCGACATTTCCGGGAAGTGCGTCAGCTTGAAGAGCTTTCCCATCAGCGCTGTTCAATAGCCAAGAAGAAAGCAGATGTTTGCCTGGGTCGGATCTCAGTTTGATGCAGTCCTGAGCACCTACGTGCTCGGCGTCGTGAGCTCGCTCATGTCTGGGATTGCACCGATAGCACTGACGGCCATGACGATCTGGGTTGCGCTGTACGGGTGGGCCGTTCTGCGCAATGAGGTTTCGGAGACGGTGCCAACATTCCTCTGGAAGGTATTCAAGATCGGACTGGTGCTGGCGTTTGCGCTGCAATCCGCCTTCTACATCTCGAACGTTTCCGACACCGCCAATGCGCTTGCAACGGGAGTTGCCAAAACATTTCTACCGTCAGCCGCAGATCCAAGCACGATTTCGTCCCCTTACGCACTGTTGGACAAGTTCAATGACGGCGCCAGCCAACTGGTGCTCGACCTGCTGAAGGACGCTGGAATCATGCGTCTGGACCTCCTCTTCGCTGCTGTGGTCTGCTCCATTGGGAACGTCGTTTTCCTTTGTATTGCGCTCTTTGTCATCACGCTGGCCAAGCTCTTCCTGACTTTCGTGATCGCCGTGGGTCCTCTGTTCGTCTTGTGTCTGGCCTGGCGTCCAACTGCACGCTTCTTCGACAGCTGGTTGTCGATGTTGCTGAATTCCGTCGTGCTGACTTGGTTCGCATTTTTCGCCCTTGGACTCAGTGCGTTCATGGGTGATGCGATTGTGCAAACCGTCCAGGTCAACGGCGGATTCCTGGGACCGACTTTCAACGTTGTCGGGGAAAGCCTGAAGTACTGCGTCGTCATGATCCTCATGGCCATCATCTGCTTCCAGGCCCCGAGCCTCGCCTCGGCCCTCACAGGTGGTGCCGCCATTCAGCAAGGCATCCAAATGATCCAGAACGCCATGATGGTTTCTGGCCTGCGTTCTGCATCCTCGTCACGGGGTGCCAGTGCAGCTGCGGGAGCCGGTGGGGTCATCCGTGCCGGTACTGGCCTTCCCCATACCGCAGGCGCTGCTGCTGCGGCCACCGGGCGCTACGCCAGCTCCGTGGCCAGCAGAAGTTACGCCGCCACTCGCTCGGCCGCCTACAAACTTGCAGCCCTGCGCGGCCGGTCCTGATCACCCCCAACCAAGGAGTTCACCATGCACACACGCCTCAAAGTTGCCGCAGCCGTCCTCATCGCGTTGGGCGCGGGTCATGCCCGAGCGACCGGGATTCCCGTGATCGATGTGGCGAATCTCTTCCAATCCGTCCAACAGGTGATCAATGACATCACCCAGATCAACAACCAGATCCAGCAGATCAAACGACTGCAGACCCAGATCGAGAGCATCAATGGCATCCGCAATCTGGGCGATGTGTTCAACAACCCGCTGCTGAAGAACTACATACCGGCCGAGGCCTTCACCTACCTCAATGCGGTCAACACCACAGGCTACAGCGGGCTGAACGCCACAGCCAAAATGCTGCGCGACGTGAGCATGATCTACAACTGCATGGACCTCTCAGGTGACGCCCGCACCAGCTGCCAGGCTTCGCTGTCCCAGCCCTATCAGCAGAAAGGCCTGCTGCAGGACGCCATGAAAACAGCCGCCGGCCGGCTCACACAGATCCAGTCGTTGATGACCCAGATCAACGCCACCACAGACCAAAAGTCGGTGCAGGAGATCCAGGCCCGCATCGGCGCTGAAAACGCCCTGCTCGCCCACGAAATGTCGCAGGTGCAGATGCTGCAGGGCATGGCGGACAGCGAAGAACGCATCGCCCGCTCCCGCGAGCGCGAACGCCAGTACCAGATGCTCGGCCGCACCGGCAAGGTGGCGGATTTCCTGCCCTAATCCCAGACCACCGGAGCCCCCCATGAGTGCCATCCTGATGTCAGGTAAAGCCGCCGCATGGCCGGATCACCCCCGCGAGCCCGCACAAGACGCCGAATCGCCTCCCTTCAAGGCGAACCGTGATTGGGAAATCGACCGCGCACTGATGCTGGAACGCTCCGAACGGAGGGCCTGGCGCGTGGCGGTGGCCGGGCTGGTGCTGGGCCTGATCGGTATCGCAGCGGTGTTCGTGCAAGGGCCGCTGCGCCGCGTGGTGGAAATCCCCATCGTGGTGGACCGCGTCACGGGCGAAACCACCATCCAGCAGCGGCTGAACGAAGAATCCATCCCCGCCATGGAGGCGCTGGACAAACACAACCTGGCGGCCTTCGTGCGGGCGCGGGAAAGCTACAGCTGGATGTTCCTGCAACGCGATTTCGACCAGGTGGCGCGCATGGCCGTGCCCGGCGTCTTCGCCGAATACAACCGGCAGTTCGAAGGCGACGGCGCGCTGCAGAAGAAGCTCATCGCCGCTGAGGAATGGCGCATCCACATCGTCGGTGTGCGGCTGAAGGCCTCCGGGCGCAGCGGCAACCTGAGTGATGCCACGGTCACCTACGACAAGGTGGTCCGGTTGACCGACCGCAACCTGCCGGACGTCTCAACCCGCCATGTGGCCAGCATCGTCTACCAGTACCAGCCGAAGGTGCTCGTCAAAGAAGCCGATCGTTTGGAGAACCCCTTCGGCTTCGTGGTCACCGCCTACCGGTCCGACCCGGAGATCAACACCCAGCCAGCGGGAGCACGGCCATGAAGCGCAAGGTCATTACGCTGCTGATCTTCTCGGTGCTGTCTTTCAGCCTGTTTGCTCAGACAAACCCGATGGCGAAACCAGCCGATCCGAGGCTGCGAGAGGTGGTCTACGACCCGCTGGGGGTGGTGACGATTCCTGTCAAACGGGGCATGGTGACCTTGGTGGTGTTCGACCAGGACGAGGTGATCACCGCGGTGGCCGTGGGCCAGGGTGGCGACTGCAGCAAGGCCGATGCCGTCTGGTGCGTGGCGGCGCAACCGGGTGGGCGCCACCTGTACGTCAAGGCCAAGTCCGGAGCGGACGCCCCCAACAACCTGGCCGTGGTCACCGACCGGCGGTCACACGCGCTGCGTTTCGTGGTGCTGCCCGACAACGCTCGACAGCCACCGGTCTACCGGCTGACCGTCAAGGCGCCAGCGCAGTCCAGGCAGGCCTCCCGTCTGGGTCTGCAAGACATCGCTGCGCTGGCCGCCCTGCCCGCCATGCCGCCGCCACCAACTCCTCAACAGGTGGTGGCTGAGCGTCTGCTGGCCAAACCCGCCGTGATGAACACCCGGTATTCGCTCGCCGAGGGCGCGGTTTCACAGGACATCGTGCCGACCCTGGTCTACGACGACGGGCGATTCACCTACCTGCGCTTTCCGGGCAACCGCGAGGTCCCAGCCGTGTTCCATGTGCTCGGCGATGGCAGCGAAACCCTGGTAAACGCCCGAATGGAAGACGACCTGCTGATCGTGGACCGCGTCAGCCGGCGCCTGATGCTGCGGGCAGGTTCTTCGGTCGTGGGCATCTGGAACGAGGCTTTTGATCTGGATGGCACACCCGCAGTGGGCGCCACCACCGTGCCGGGTGTGCAACGGGTGCTCAAGGCCGGCGCCTCGCCGCAAGACGGCCTATCCAACGGAGTCATGCCATGAACACACCATCCAACCCGTCAGATCCACAACCGGGAGAACAACCCGCGGGAGTGGATGGCAACACCATCACGCCCCTGCCTGGTGAGCTGGGCATTCCCAATGTGGCCGCACGCCAGACCTTCTCCTGGTCACGCAAGGGCCTTCTGGCGGTCGCGCTGCTGGTGCTGTCCCTGATCCTCGTCTCGGGCTTCTCCATCCACCGTTTTGCAGCCAGTGGCCAAACCGACGACGAAGCATCCAAGCTGGTGCGGGACCGCCCATCCGCTGCGAGTGCGGGGACGCGCAGACTCGACATGGCGGTTGCACCCGCACCACGCATTCCAGCCTTGCTGCCATCGGACGAAGTGGCCGAACCGATAGATGTGCGCCGCAGCGGTCAGGAAACGCCCAGTGGAAGTGGGCCCAAGGGGTTGTCGCCTGACGATGCGCCCGTGTTGGTGGTGTCCTCACGTCCAGGTGCGATCACCGCGCTGTCCGGAACGTCAGTGCAACGCCCGGGGTCTGCGCCCAACACGCCGGACACGGGTCTGCCCGGCGTTGTGGCGATGAACCCCGACGACCCGGTCGCCATCACCTCCCTCAACCTGCAGGCGTACCAGCATCAGCTGCAGGGTTTGCTCGACAACCTGAACCAGAGCACGGCCATGATCAATGGCCAGCGTGGCAACGCCGCCGCCATGGGTGCGATGGCTGGTACCGCGTCGTCAACAAGCTATCTCCCTCCTGCGGCGGGCCTTTTTGGCGGACAGCTGCAAGGCTCCGCCACGCCCAAAGTTGCAGCCACCACGTTGGGTGACCGCAGTCTCACCCTGCCCAAAGGAACCGCCTTCACCTGTGCGCTCAAAACCAGGGTGATCAGCGCCACGTCGGGTCTGGTGGGCTGCCAGGTCCAGCGCCATGTCTACGGCGACAACGGGCGTGTGCTGCTGATCGAACGCGGTTCGCATCTGGACGGCGAGTACCGCATCGCTTCGGTCCGCCCCGGCATGGTCCGCATCCCGGTGGTGTGGACACGGGTCCGGACGCCGCACGGCGTGACGGTGGATATCGAATCGCCGGGCACGGGGCAGCTCGGCGAGTCGGGCATCGATGGTCATGTCGACAACCGCTGGGGTGAACGCCTCGGGGCCGCCATGCTGCTCTCGCTGATTGACGACTCGGTCAAGCTGGTGATTCAGAACCAGACGCAAGACCAGCAGGCCGACACCATCGTCCTGCCGTCCACCACCGACAACACCAGCAAGCTGGCCGAGAAGGTGCTGGACAGCACCATCAACATTCCGCCCCTGCTGTACCAGAACCAGGGCGGCATCGTCGGCATCTACGTCGCTCGCGACGTGGACTTCTCCTCGGTCTACGAACTCCAACCGGTGGAGCGATGAACGCCCTGCCCGGCATCGAAGAAGACGCGCTCGACGGCTGGTGCGGCGACGCCACCTCGGTGGTGGAGTTCCTGCGCCCACTGCGGGAACAGCTGGATGCTCCTGGCGTGCTGGAGGTTTGCGTGAACCGCCCCTGCGAGCTGCAGGTGGAAACGGTCAACGGTTGGCAAGAGGTCAACGCCCCAGCCATGACGCAGGAGCGCTGCCTGTCCCTGGCCACGGCTCTGGCCACCTACTGCGACCAGCAGATCAACCAGGAGCGACCGCTGCTGTCGGCCACGCTGCCCACCGGCGAACGCATCCAGTTCGCCATACCGCCCGCTGTGCCACGCGGCACCGTGTCCATCACCATCCGCAAGCCGTCGAATGTAGTGCTCCGGCTGAGCGACTTCGAGCGGGACGGCCTGTTTGGTCGCATGGGCGAAAAGGCCGCCGCACCGACCCCGGAGCACAACGACGGCCTGCAGCCCTTCGAGCGCGAACTGCTGGCCTTGAAAACCGCTGGCCGATACGCCGACTTCATGCGCCTGGCCGTGCGCCACCACCGCACGATCGTGGTCAGCGGCAAAACCGGCTCGGGCAAGACCACCTTCATGAAAGGTCTGGTCGAAGAAGTACCCAAACACGAGCGCCTGATCACCATCCAGGACACGGCCGAACTGACCTTGCCCAACCACCCCAACGTGGTCCACCTGTTCTACAGCAAGGACGCGCAGGGCACCGCCCGGGTCACCGCCAAGTCTTTGCTCGAAGCCTGCCTGCGCATGAAGCCCGACCGCATCTTTCTAGCCGAGTTGCGCGGTGAAGAGTGCTTCTCCTTCATCCGACTGGCCGCCTCGGGTCACCCGGGCAGCATCACCAGTGTTCACGCCGGCAGCTGCGATCTGGCACTGGAACAGATGTCGCTGATGATCCGCGAAAGCGGCGCGGGTGGCGGCCTGCGCATGGATGAAATCAAAGGCCTGCTGCGCATCGTGATCGATGTCATCGTGCAGTTCGACCGGGACGAACGGGGCCGTTTCATTGCCGATGTGGCCTACGAACCCCGCCGCAGGGACCACGCCGCCAGCCACAACCCGTTGCGCGCCAGCACCCTGCAGGCGCCTGGCGCTGGCGCGAGCGAGGGGTTGTCATCATGAGCCAGCCATTGGCCTTGCCCTTCACCGCCTGGTCCGTGGGCCGACGGGTTGCAGCTGGCGCCTTTGCAGCGGTTGTGGCCACTGCCCTGCTCTGTGCGGCGGTCTACGTCTCGGGGGTGTTGTTTCTGCTGCTCAGCAAGGCAGACCCCAGGCAGGCCCGATGGAGCAGCATCACCACCTACTGGAAGCTATATTCCGAAGATGCTGTTTTGCGCCAGCGCCTGTTCACCGCCATGGCCCTGTCCGGCGCTGGCTTGCTGGTCATCCTGCCCGGCGCTCTCATCGCAGCGGCCAGGCCACGCCGGGCCTTGCATGGCGACGCGCGTTTCGCCTCGACTGGCGAAGTGGCCCGCGCTGGGCTTGTTGATTCGGCCAACCACCCTGACACCCCAAGCATCCTCATCGGCAGATTCAAAGGCCGATACCTCGCCCTGCCCGGCCAGCTGTCGGTGATGTTGTCCGCCCCCACCCGCAGTGGCAAGGGTGTGGGCGTGGTGATTCCCAACCTGCTCAATTGGCCCGACTCCGTGGTCGTGCTCGACATCAAGGGCGAAAACCACGCCATCACGGCGGGCTACCGCGCCGCCCACGGCCAGGCGGTCTATGCGTTCTCCCCGTTCGACGAAAAAGCCCGCAGCAACCGCTGGAACCCGCTGACGGCGGTTCGCACCAGCCCGATGCACCGGGTCGGCGATCTGCTGGGCATCGGCCAGGTCTTCTTCCCCAACGACGGCAGCGGCACCTCGTCCGAAGCCTTCTTCAACGACCAGGCGCGCAACTTATTTTTGGGCCTGGGCCTGTTGCTGCTGGAAACCCCCGAACTGCCACGCACGGTAGGTGAACTGCTGCGCCAGTCTTCGGGCAAAGGCCAGCCGTTGAAAGACCACCTGGGCAGTCAGATCACCCAGCGCAGTGAGCAAGGCAATCCGCTCACCGAGGAATGCGTCGATGCGTTGCAGCGCTTGCTGAGCAATTCCGAGAACACGCTCTCCAGCGTGGTCGCCACCTTCCACGCGCCGCTCACCATCTTTGCCGATGCGGTGGTCGATGCCGCCACCAGCGCCGACGACTTCCGGCTCGAAGACCTTCGGCGCCAGCGCATGTCGGTCTATGTGCGCATTCCACCACACCGCCTGGCCAATGCCCGCCCCTTGCTCAACCTGTTCTTCTCGCAACTGGTCAGCCTGAACACCCAGCACCTGCCCGAACAAGACCCCAGCCTCCAGTTTCAATGCCTGCTGGTCAACGACGAGTTCACCGCCATGGGCCGCGTGGGCGTCATCACCCACTCAGCGGCCTTCCTGGCTGGCTACAACCTGCGCCTGCTCACGGTGGTGCAGGCCATGTCGCAGCTGGACGCGGTTTACGGCGACAAGGAAGCCCGCACCTTCGCCACCAACCACGGCCTGCAGATTCTGTATGCCCCGCGCGAACAGCGCGATGCCGACGAATACAGCGCCATGCTCGGCCACTTCACCGAGCGCGCCACCGCACGCGGGCGCAGCCGTTCTTTCAGCGGGCACGGCCACAGCACCGTCAGCCGCAACGAAAGCGAGCAACGCCGCGCTCTGCTTCTGCCGCAGGAGTTCAAGGAGTTGGGGCGTGAGCGGCTGGTGGTGATCTTCGAGAACTGCAAACCGATCCTCGGCGAAAAGATCCGCTACTTCCAGGACAAGGTATTCACAGACCGACTGTTACCCGCCCCCAAGGTGCCGCGGATGAACATGGATCAGCACCTCGCCAAAGTGCAGCAGCGGTGGCGCTTCGCCGAAGACGAACTTCCGCCGGGGCAGACCAGCATGGACATCGGCGTTCTGAATCACGACGTCAAGCTGACCAAAGACCAGATGGAAGGTCCACCCGAGAAGCTGGCGGAAACCTGCATCGGCTTCTTCGACTACAGGCTGGAAGCCGTTGGTGAAGGCGGGTCCATCGAGCCGGTCGAGGAAGTCGACGAGTTCGAGACCGCCCCGACCGCTCCTTTCGCCCCGTCCATCACCAGCGACACAGATCCCATCCGGCTCGAAACCCTGGAGGAACAGCCATGACCACCCACCTGACCTCGCGCACCGCGCTGACCCTAGCGAGCCTTGCGTTGCTGGGCGCCTGCAGCTCACCGCCCAAGCCCCCCACCGTGGACGAATCTCAGAAGCGGCCCGCCAATGCGCAAATGGCCATCGAATTGCAGGTGTGCAAGAACGACTTGCAGAACACCCGCATCCAGGCCAACGAATCCAGCCGCCTCGCCGAGACCACCACCGCCACGCTGGCTCACATGGCCGCGCGCCAGCAGTTGATGGCGTCGATCCAGGAGAAGGCGCAAGCCAACAGCGTGCGCATCGTCCACTTCGGTTTCAACAGCACCCGGGTCTCGATCCCCACCGAAGAGGCATCCACTCTGGTGAAAGAAGCCAAGGCCGCGCCGCTCGTGGTGCTGAGGGGGCGCACCGACGGCACCACCGATTCATCGGCCGAAAGCCGTATCGCACAGGCACGGGCCAACGCCGTGCGCGACTACCTGGTTGCAGCCGGCGTGGACGCCGCTCGCATCCGCACCACCCACCAGCCCAGTGGTGACCACCTTGCCGACAACAGCCGACTGAGCGGCAGAAGCCTCAACCGCCGCGTCGAGATCGAGGTGTACCGGATGACACCGTTGTCCGCCCAGGCCTCAGCCCCACCACAACCCTGACACCCCGTCTGCTGGCCTTGACCAACGAAGGAGACCACCATGGAAGAAAGACCTGCACCGGCCCGGCGTTTGGACCAACCCACGGCAGACACCATCGCCACCTTGGGCGGCACGGTGGAACCTGTGGATCGCGCCGCGATCGCCATCCGGACCTTCCAGACACCCGAGCCGGAGCCGAGTGAGCGGTTCGAGCTGCGCGACCCGTTTGCCGAGCTCACCTACCGCACCGACCGCTACGAGGACATGGTGGCCAAAGCCGGCCAGCTCGGTGCCAACCGGTTCGTCGTCGTGGATGTGCGCGGGCAAAAGTCCTTCGTCCACAAGATCGACGGCCAATGGCAGCGGGACGACTCCCGTGATGTCCAGACGCCCACGACCGTCCCGCAAGCGAAACCGGCCAAGGCCGATCCTGCACGCCAGGCCGCGGACTCGAACGTCATCCCGCTGCCCGCCAAAGACAAAGGGTTTGAAACACCCGACGCAGCCAGCCCACCAGCAAGCGCCCGCATGGACGCCCAGGCAGAACGCGAAGCCCTAGTCGCCCGGCTGGAAGCCGCGTTGATGGACCGTTACATCATCAAACGCGCCCCGGTCACGCTGGGTGATGTCAGCCTCGGCCTGACCGAATACCGCTTCCGGGGCGACACCGCTCGCGTGGCCTTCACCGAATCCACCTTCCGGCTGGCCACCGACACCAACAGCCCTTCGGTGGCCCGCTCCATGGTCGATGTGGCCGAAGCCCGCAACTGGCGGTCCCTGCGGGTCACAGGCAGCGAAGACTTCCGGCGCCTGGTCTGGCTGGAAGCCGCTGCGCGCGGTGTGAAGACCCTGGGCTACGAGCCCAACCCGGCCGACCTTGAACGCCTCAAGTTGGAACGAGAGCTGCGCCAGATCAACCGCATCGAACCCCACTGGGACGCCAGCGCACCCACGACCGCCTCCGACACCGACAAACCGTCGGGCCGCGGCAGTGGTGGCCGCAAGACCGTGCTGGCCGCCATCGAAGCCATCCTCGTCGCCAACCGCGTGCCGGAGAAACGGCGCGAAGCCGTCATGGTGGCCGCCGCTGAAAAGCTCGCCCAGCGCATCCGCGACGGCCAGAACCCCAGGGTACGTATCTACGACAAGAACGCCCCGTCTCAGCGCCCGGTGGTGGCGCCCCGGCAGGACCCGCAGCGTGGTCGTGAACGCGCTGCACCCGCCCGCTGATGTGGTGCGATGAACACCACTGCAGTTGAGGAAGCGGCCTACGCCATCGGCGATCAGCGCTGGGCGAGAGAAAGCCCCGGCTTCGCAGAGGCCATTGCCAACGCACACGAACAGCACCTGCGCCCCCGTTGCCTGTGCCAGCCCAGCGGGCCGGGCGTTGACATGTACGTGGCCCGCGTCCTGAACGGATACACCGTCAAACGCATGCCCAACACCGGAAGCCAACACGCCACCACCTGCCCGTCCTACGAACCTCCGGCCGAGTTCAGCGGCCTCGGCCCGCTGTTCGGCACCGCCATCGTCGAGAACCCGGCCACCGGCATGACGACGCTCAAGCTCGACTTCCCGATGACCAAGCTCCCCGGCCGTGCCGCTCAGCCACCCTCAGCCGGCACCAGCAGCAGCGTGGTTGCACACGGCCATAGGCTCGGTCTGCGCGCGCTGCTGCACTACCTGTGGGACCAGGCCGAACTGACCCACTGGAAGCCCGGCTTCGCCGGCCGCCGCACCTGGAGCACCGTGCGCAAGTACCTGCTGCTGGCCGCCGAAAACAAGTTCGTCCACGGCCACGCCTTGCTGGACAGCCTCTACATCCCCGAGGTGTTTACGGTGGAACAACGCGAGGCGATTCTGTCTCGCCGACAACGGTTGTGGGCCCATGGCGCCCCGCGACACGGGCAACCCCAGCCCCTGCTGCTCATGGTGGCCGAAGTCAAGGACATCTCACCCACCCGCTACGGGCACAAGGCTGTCTTCAAACACCTGCCCGACCAAGCCTTCGCGCTGGACGATGCGCTGTACCGGCGCCTGAGCAGAAGCTTTGAACACGAACTCATGCTCTGGGGCACCGAGCCCGACCTGCACCTGATCATGGTGGCCACCTTCCGGGTGGACGAAGCCGGCACACCGGGCATCGTGGAGCTATCCCTCATGCTCACCACCGCGCAGTGGCTGCCGGTGGACGACGGCTGGGACAGGCAACTGGTCGGGGCGCTGGTGCGGCAGGGTCGCAACTTCATCAAAAGCCTCCGGTACAACGTGCCCACCACCCAGGCACTGGTCTGTGCCAGCCTGTTGGACTGCTGCCCCGCGCCCTATCTGCTCTTCATCGACCGCGAGCACAACCCGGATACATCCCCGTCGGCGGAAATCACAGAGCCCGACAGCGACAACCCTGAGTGGCGGTGGAGCCCAACCTACGGCGACATGCCTGTGCTGCCGCTGCGCCAGCAGACCGACCCCATCCAGCTTCCTCACCCAGCTCTATCCAGTTCCGATACCAAGCGGTTTACAGATATCAAAATCGCACCAACTACATAAACGTATATCAGAAAAGGACTTTTTGTCTTTGAGACCAGATATTCATCCACCTCATTTCAGATGCCAACCCCCAAGGTTCCAGCGATTGCACCGCTTCGACAGTAGTCCATCGATGAGCAAATGGGTACTTTAGTCCGTGGACTGATAGTCCTCATCGATGACATTCTTGCGCATGGACACACAAAACCTGACTAAGCTCGGCGATCGAATAAGGGAACACCGCAAGAAGCTCGGGCTCACGCAAG
>Ga0209066_10000193_pt1 | contig 93798 bp, 82 predicted proteins | sample All_14_2_FD_187198 | JGI IMG/M metagenome (GOLD analysis project Ga0209066, IMG submission 187198) | Freshwater microbial communities in response to fracking from Pennsylvania, USA - Allegheny Zone_MetaG_DW_15 (SPAdes) (version 2) ...
TAATGTGTACCCTATGTCAAGGACTTAATAAAAAAAGACTTTAATATTTTAATTCAGTATTGTAAGATGGTTGTTCAGATATTGAGCGACCGTCTTTTTTGTTGTTTTTATGTCTAAGCATATCACCATAAGCTCTAGGACTCATTCGATTTAAATCCCATTGATGTCTAAAATTATTGTAGTAATCCATGTAATCATCAATTGCTTTTACGACGTCTTCAAACGTCTTACAATCAATCAAATTGATTTCATCTTTCATATGGCCGAAGAAGGATTCAATCGGTGCGTTATCCCAGCAGTTACCTCGTCTTGACATAGACTGCTCAATGTTCAACTCTTTTAGGCATCGTTGAAATGCGTGCGAGGTGTAGTGTGTCCCTTGATCAGAATTCATTAAAGCTCTAGGATCTAGTGAGATATTGTTAAGCTGATTCACGCTATCTTCAACGAAACTGATATCTAGATTTTGAGATACTTTATATCCATGTATCTCATGCGTCACACCATCTTTTATACCTGATAAGTAAGCACGCTGATTTAAATCATACGTTAAATAGGTAATATCTGTGAGTAACACTTGATTGGGATTACCTTCTTTAAACTTGCGCTCTAACTTGTTAGGTGCGACATGAGACGTTTTTAAAGCTTTTGCCATCTGTTTATATGGATTTGCTTTCCGTATTGGACAATGGAGTCCGAATTTTTTCATGAGTCGTCTAATCTTCTTGAGATTCATAGTCGTTTGAAAATCATTTTCTAACGTCATTTTAAGCTGTCTTGCTCCCTTATTAAAGCCTTTAAATCGGTATGCTTTCATGATGAGTTCAAAATCTTCTTCATCATTGAATGCTCTAATTAACTTTGATTTTGTTTCACTTATGTATCCATAGTATCCACTCTTGGATACACCTGATATCGTAAATAAATGACTGAGTTTAAGTCTGTTTTTTTTATTGCTAATCATTTTTTGGATGAGTTTGAACTTGTCTTTTGGCTTAATTTCTGCTTTTTGATCGCTTGCCTTTCTAGCCTTTTGAGTTCCAATAAGAAGTCACGCTCTTGCTTTAGATATTCAATTTGTGCTTTCTGTTTTTCAATAATCTCGTCCTTGGTTAAATCTTTTGTTTGTGGCCTACCTGATCCACCTTTTCTTGTATCCTTTAATCCTTCAAGTCGTTCGCTTTGTTTTCGCCATAGATGTGAGGCGTTGTCGATTCGCCTATCTCCCATATAGCTGATGTCAAAACCTGATTCCATAAAGATTTGTCTTGGTAACTTTCCCCTACTGTATTCTAGTATAAAGTACTCTTTAAAATGCTCTTGATATGTTATGCTTTTGTGACTAACATGCTTTACATTTGGATTCTTTTCTAATTCTTTAACTTGCTCATCTGTAAAATAATGTATGCCCATTTCATCATCATCTCCTTATTGTTTCTATTATAAAGTAAAAACCCTATAGTCAGGGTCTTTTTTTCAAAGAGTCCGTTCTATAGGGTACAGTTTACATACGTTTCCCCTTTTTTTTATTTTTGGATGTTTGATTTTGCCCGTTTTAGGTATCAAAAAAAGACATTCCACTTTCATTATATGCCATTAAGGTCAAATGTCAACGAAGGATTTTTGTGTTTTTTGATTTCTTCAATGTTTTTCTTATTAATTAAATAATTAATAGATGATATGTTAATCGCATGACAATGCGATGAAATCATGAAAAAAAACCTAATGATATTCATCAATAGGTCTTTTTTAATATTATTCAGTTCTCAGTGCAACAACGGGATCTCTTCTCGCTGCAATACCACTTGGGATAAGTCCAGCCAGTAAGGTTAATGTTGTTGATAAGATCATGAGCATCACACCATTTAAAACTTCTAAACGAGAGAAATCAGGAACATCGATTAACCGCAGGATAATCGCGTTGATTGGAACATTCAAGATGATCGCAACCAACACGCCAAAGAAACCTGATGCAAGTCCTATGAGTAATGTTTCAGCATTGAAAATGCGAGAAATATCTTTTTTTCGTGCACCCAAGCTACGCATAATCCCAATTTCCTTCGTACGTTCGACGACTGAGACATACGTGATAATCCCAATCATCACCGATGAAACAACAAGTGAAATCCCTGCAAACGCGGCCAAAATGATGGTGATTGTATTGATCAACGAGGAAATCGTTGATGAGATTTGTTCTGCTAAGTTCGTATAAACAATGGATTCCTCTTCTGTTTTTCCAACATTATAAAGATCCAAATAGTCTTTAATCAAATCTTTATCTTCAAATGATTTTGGATAGATTTGAACGCCTGTAGGGGAATCATCACCACCGAGTTGACGCATCACGCTTTGGAATGTCACTTGCACATTGAATGGTTGACCGGTAAGAACATTCACAGTTGGGCTTGCTTCCTGTGCGAGAACGACATCCGATGTCTTTGCACGATCTAAAAGTTCATCCGTTAACATCGTTGTATAACCAATGCCTGTATCAAGGAGTTCACTTGATGCATCTTCTTTTATCCGTAGGATACCGGTAATCGTTACTGTCATTGCATCGGAAGATGTATACATGGCTTCATAATCGGTGGAAGGAACATAGACGTCACCTAATTGGACATAGAAATCATCATTAGGAACAATCTTAAATGTCTTTCCAATAAAATCATTAAATGTATACGTTTCATTGACTGAAATGCCTAAAGCATTAAGAAGGTTGAGACTCAAGCGATTCTGACTATCGACGATTAAGACCAGTTCATCATAGCGTTCCGGATACGATCCCGTGAGAATATCATACTGTGATTGGATAAAATCCGGATTATCGGGAATTTCACTAAAGTAGCGACGTGTACCAAAGAATCCACTTGATGTTTGCGTCGTCACTTTGATATAGTTTCCGGTCTCTGTTTGATCGACGACATTGAGTGCAATCGCTCGTGTATAACTAATCGAGTTATAGTAGGTGGTATTCATAGACTCAAGATAATCAATGAACGCTTGATCAATCACGTTAAGATGGATCGTCTGAGAGGCATCAGCATCATATGCATATAAGGTATCCCCTTCAGGAAATTCATTTTCAATAGGATCACCAAATGGTGTTCCGGGAGGAGGTCCAAAATTGTCTGTCTCAACCACGGCATTGATGGTGATGGGGAAACCTGCGAGTGCATCGCTCTGAAGTGAATTTGTATATGAAGTCATCCCATTCGAGATGGATAACACTAACGCAATCCCTACAATACCTATGCTTCCTGCAACACTGGTCAAAATCGTTCTTCCCTTTTTGGTTAGGAGGTTTTTAAAGCTCGTTTTGATCGCGGTAAGATAGGACATGGATGTTTTCTTGTTGATGAGTTTTTCACCACGTTCAACGTCTTGAGGTTTGACAGGTCTTGAGTCTTCAACGACTAATCCATCGACAAGTCGTACAATGCGATCACTAAATTTTTCTGCGATTTCACTGTTGTGCGTGACCATAATCACTAAACGATCTTTCGAGATCTTTTGAATGAGTTGCATGATTTGCACAGACGTTTTGCTATCAAGTGCGCCTGTTGGTTCATCAGCTAACAAAATCCTTGGATTATTCACTAAAGCACGCGCAATCGCAACGCGTTGCATCTGTCCACCTGATAATTGATTAGGGCGTTTGTGAATGTGGTCTTTTAACCCTACTTCAGTTAAAACATCCGTTGCTCGCTCTTTTCTTTCTTTGGCTGATACACCTGATAATCGTAGTGCCATTTCTACGTTGTCAAGTACTGATAAGTGACCGATTAAATTATAACTTTGAAACACAAATCCAATGGTTGCGTTTCTGTAAGCATCCCAATCTTGATCTTTAAAATCTTTTGTTGACTTTCCGTCGATTAAAAGATCACCACTGGAATAGCGATCGAGTCCACCAATCAAATTGAGCATCGTTGTTTTTCCAGAACCTGATTGTCCGAGAATAGCAACGAACTCATTATTCTTAAATTCGAGATTGATGCCATTTAATGCAGGGAAAGGTTGACCCGCAACAACATAGCTTTTTTTGACATTAACGAGCTGCAACATAAATATCCCTCCTTGGGGTTTATAAGCAACATCATTATATCACTCGACTCTTAGACATTCTTTAGATTTGCCCAATATTTAATTTTTCACACACATTCACATCAAAGTGCATTTCACTTGATATTATTTCGAATTCGAAATATAATGAGCATGAAAATAAAAATAAAAAGGAGGATTAACATGTTAAATATTGGAATTATTATCGGAAGTACACGTGAAGGAAGGGTGTCCCCTCAAGTTGCATCATGGGTGAAAGAGATTGCTGAAAAAAGAAATGATGCAAACTATCACATCATCGATGTTAAAGAATTTCATTTACCACTGCTTGGCGAATCGAACGATCAAGAACCTTTAAAAAGATGGAATCAAGCATTATCAGAACTTGATGGGTTCATCTTTGTTACAGGTGAGTATAATCACAGTATTCCAGCATCACTAAAAAATGCACTCGACAGTGCGCGTGATCCTTGGAATAATAAGGCTGCCGGGATTGTATCTTATGGTTCTGTTGGTGGTGCACGTGCTGCTGAACATCTTCGTGGCATTTTAGGTGAACTCCAAATGGCTGATGTTCGAGTTCATGTTGCATTATCCATGTTTACTGATTTTAAAGACTGGTCAGTTTTTCAACCTCAATCACTCCATTTAACGAATGTTCATGGCATGCTTGATCAGTTAATCTTATGGAGTAAAGCATTAAAGACCATTCGTCCATCTCAAGCTTAAGAATTCCTATCCATATTCTTTCCATAAAAACAACATATTTACCTTGGCAGGTTGTATTTCTTGACATTTTTAGTTAAAATACTAATATACGACACGTATGGAGGATAATAACGATGCCAAGAAGAATTACTGATGTTTGTATCGCTTGTGGCGCATGCCAAGCAGAATGCCCAGTAGACTGCATCTCTGAAGGTGACATCTACGTTATTGATGAAGATATTTGTATCGACTGCGGTGCTTGTCAAGCCGTATGTCCAACAGATGCTATCATCGAAGTTTAAGTTGATTAAAAAACATTAAGGAGCGTGTATCGCTCCTTTTTGTTTTATCCAATCGTATAAGATAAACTTCCTTTTGCATCATTGGCAACAATCCGTAATCGATATCTTCCCTCATGAGCAGGTATGATGTTTTCTCCTTCAAATAACTCGATGACTTCATCATCTTCTGTGACCAGAAAACACTTAAACTGACCTTGATCAATCTCTTGATCGATCGTGATTATCCATTCTCCATCCACCGTCCATCTTTTCAGTGTAAAAATGCCTGAGAAGCGCTTGAAGGATATGTGATCGTTTGTTTCTACCATACCTAAAAATGAATATGTGTCACCTGACTGAGTCCATCTTGATTCATCGTCATAGATGTCTCCGTGCTCTGAAAACTGACATCCATATAAGGTCATTACAAGCATTAAAATAAGTAATAAACCCGCTATTTTCTTCATAAAAATCCCCCTTAATTGACCTCACTCGGTGTACGAAACAACTCATAGTACTCCAGATGCTCATTTAAGCGTAGACGTGCACGATTGAGCATATCCTCAAAATTGAGGTTGAAATGCGCGAGGATTGGAAAAATAAAATCATATTCTTGTTCAGCAATCTTAAAATCAGCGATTGATATGATGAGTAGTTCCTCGACCAGTCGTTTTACTGCATGTGGACTCATTGAAAAAACCGCTTGATAGAGTGTATCCTTTGGAATACGATATAAGGCTATTTCTTCAAGATTGACACCGATAAGCGTCGATAAAACAATCAACATATTGAATTCACTTTCTCGAACAATGCCATCAGCTTCAACCATATAATGTGCTAAAACGATTAATACCAACTGATCAAGAGGTGTGAGTTCGCTCATTTGGTTCATTAAATGATAAAAGTTTCGATGGTCTTCGGTAGAGGTTTGATGAATCGTTGAGATAAAATCAAATAAGTCTTTTTCTTTTGACTTTAGCTTTTTATCAACAGCCATCATGGTATATCCCATACGCATGACTTCAAGCCATTTATCTTGATCCATATGATGAAAGATATGTTTGACTTGATCTTCTGTTAAATACTCTAAACTCTTGATATCGAGGTTCATCCATTTTGACATTATCCATACCAGATTAAGTTCATCGATTTTAACTTCTAAATCTGAGGTAATGATCATATTTAAAAAGGCAATAACAGCTCGTTTTTCATCATCAGTGTATCTTTCCATGAATGCCATAACAATCACCTCATTTTCTTTTATTATACCCTACGATAAAAAAATAAAAACACCTTTTCGGTGTTCAATAACTGGTGCATTCCCCATAGATAACCATACAAGAAAACAAAACATTGAATCAAACGTATAAGTTTATTGTTAAGAATGAATCGAGACACTTAATTCCCTAAAACAAAAGCGACCAATCAAATCAAACATTTATCTATGGGGAATACACTTTGATTATACACCCATTTCATCAAATCATGACAAATAATGCAAAAAAAATGAGAGCCTATTGGTTCTCATCGTTTTTCTTGTAAGGTTTATCAAAAGTTTTCTTCTCGTAAGGTTTCTTGAATTCTGACTGACGGTTGGGGTCATAAGGCTTCTTATATCCCTCTTTATCACCGGAAGTATAAGGCTTCTTATAGGGTTGACCTTCTCTTGGTGCGTAGGGTTTACGCTCTTCACCCTCTTTGGGTACATAAGGCTTACGATATTCTGAACCCTCACGTGGTGTATAGGGCTTACGTTCTTCCCCATCTTTTGGTTGATATGGCTTTCTGTACTCTGAACCTTCACGTGGAACATAAGGCTTCTTTTCATCACCTTCGCGTGGTGTGTATGGCTTTCTAAATCCAGGCGTACGAGGTGGATAGGGTTTACGATCATCATCCCCACGACGTGCAAAAGCTTCACTTTTCGCCATAGAAATCATGGGTTCATCGTCTTTGGTAGCTACCTCTTTACGTTTTCTTGGGAGATCAGAACGCTTAAAGCCCTTTCTGTCATCTTCCTCTTCCATTAATTCGTGATAGGATTTCTTGCTCGATTCTTTGTAGTTCTTCACAGATTCATTCTTTTCCTTTTTTTGGTTTGTGTTCATTTTTAATCGCTTCATTAAAGCGTCTTTGAACATCTTCGCAACTATCTTATAATGATTACATCATTTTGTCAACATAAGGATGAAAACTCATCCATTTTTGAACATTTTAGGGCAGTAAGGACGCTGCAGCTTCATCGAGAATGATGGTGCAGTGGGGGTGAAGCTGTAAGATGGATGCTGGAAGTTGAGGTGTGACATCTCCATAAATCATGCGATAAACAGCTTCTTTTTTCTCTTCGCCTGATGCAATTAAGACGATATGTTTTGCACGCATGATGTTTTTTATACCCATGGTGATCGCATGTGTGGGGACGAGATCTAAACGTCCAAAAAAGCGTGAATTATCTTTTCGTGTGCGTTCATCAAGTTCAACAACAAATGTTTCATTGCCAAATGGAGTTCCTGGTTCATTGAAACCGATGTGCCCATTAGAGCCTATGCCTAATACTTGAAGATCAATTTGATTCTTTTTGAGTAACCGATTGTAATCTTTTGCAATCGTATCGATCTTCGCGATATCATTATCGGGAATATGTACATTTTCAATAGGGATATCAACATGTTTAAAAAGGTGTTCATTCATAAACGAAAAATAGCTTTGAGGATGCTCGCGATCAATGCCTACATATTCATCTAAATTGAATGTTGTAATCGATTGAAAGGATATCTTCTTTTCTTGATAAGCTTCGATAAGTAAGTTATATAATCCTATAGGAGATGAACCTGTGGCGAATCCTAATTTTGCATGAGGATTGGTTTGAATGAGTTCGATAAAGATGTCAGCTGCTCGTTTTGATACTTCTTGGTAATTCTTAACAAGGATGATTTCCATATACTTACCTACAACTTTTCAGTGATTCACGAATATTGCCATTATGTTCATCGAGCATGGCTTTTATTTGGTTTTTATCTTCAATATGAGACATGATCCCAAAAATCGCGTATTTCACCGAATGATATTTATTCAGGTAAGCTTCAGCAACCTCTTCACTGCATCCTGTGACCTCCATCACGATATTGGTTGCACGTGAAACGAGCTTGTTATTGGACATTTGAACGTCAATCATTAAGTTTTCATACACTTTTCCAAGTTTAACCATGGAAGCTGTTGTAATCATATTGAGAATTAATTTTTGAGCGGTTCCCGATTTCATCCGAGTTGATCCAGTCAGTGGTTCTGCACCTGTGATGGCTTCAATGGGATGATCAGCAACGCGAGCTAGCTCACTACGTTCAGCAGTGGTAATACACGCTGTTTTCGCACCAATCGATTTTGCGTATTCAACACCACCAATCACGTAGGGGGTTCTACCGGATGCTGCAATACCAATCACAATATCTCGATCTGTTAAATGTTCCTTTTTAAGATCCTTCTTAGCTTGTTCTTTGGAGTCTTCGACACCTTCAATCGGATAACGTAAAGCCTTATCGCCACCCGCGATGATGCCTATGACTGTATCAGCAGGTACACCAAAGGTTGGTGGACATTCCGATGCATCAAGCACACCTAAACGACCACTTGTTCCAGCGCCAATGTAGAAGAGACGACCTCCATTTCGAAAGGTCTCTGTGACAAGATCAACGACAATCGTGATTTGATCGATGGCGCGTTCAACAGCGAATGGGACGGTTTTGTCTTCGTTGTTGATCATTTGCAAGATGCTTTTTGTCGATGCAATGTCGATGTTCTTTGTGTTTTCATTACGTTTTTCTGTACTGATTTTACTGATATCTACCATGATGTCACCTCGGAAGTTAGTTTTTTGATGGCTAAGCGATAAGCACCTAGCACTGCTTCATTTGGGTGGTCTTCCATGTCACTCAAAGGAAGTTTTTCTTGGATATATGCGCTGAAGATGGATTTCACAAACGGAGCATTTTGGATGAATCCACCACGTAATCCGATGCGAATGGGGCGTTTTATTTGAAAGCGTCGTGAAGCCATCATGACTTGTTCAGCAAGTCCTATCGCTTCATGTTTTAATAAGAGATATGCCTCTTCATCAGATGCTAAAGCACACTCCGAAATGATTTTAGCAAAACGTGCAAGTTCGGTTTTGGTTTGACTATATACAAAGCTGACAAGTTCATCACGCGTTGTGATATACATGTGCTCACATAGTTTAGTTTGAAGGGCTGATAGCGGTTTACCTTCATCGAATGATCTCGCAATATGTTTGATGGCTTCGATCACAAGATGATACGCTGATCCTTCATCCCCAAAGAGGTAACCATAACCTCCGAGTAGGGTCGTTTGATCATCTTCAAGCATCATCACAGCACTTCCTGTTCCACCAATCGCCATGATCACATGATCGTGATCCTTTCGATCAATCGAGTATAGTGCAATCATCGCATCCGTCACCAACTCAGCCTTAACGTTAAATTGATCTTCGATTTGATGAATCAGTTCATGCTTGTTCTTGATTTTTGTGGCTCCTGAAATACCCATCATCACCATGATCTGATCGTCTTTTTGTCGATGTTTCGTCAACGCTTCAATCGTCTTCATGATGTTTTCGGTCGCTCGTCTTTCATCGATAGAAAAGTTTGAGAATCCAAATTCAGCTCTTAAGATTTCTTTTCCCTTTTCATCATAGAGTGCACCAATGGTTTTCGTTCCTCCACCATCAATCCCAATAATATAGTTATTCATATTTGACAGGAACCCTCCCTTCCAGCTGTAACTGTCCTTTGAGATAACTCATGAGGACTTTGACTGAGTTGGGTGTATATTCATACATGCAAACATAGTTTTGAATATGTTTCGTATAAAACAAATCATAAGGATTTCTCATCGCAATCACATGGAGTTCAACACCTGTTGATGCGATTCGATTCATCAAGTTAATCTGAGAAGGATATATGTTTGCGTTATAGGATGTAATCAACACCTGTTTGACATGTTTGACTTTTAGTAAAGCTTGTTCAATCTCTTCATCATTTGGATTAATCGACATGGCATGCGTTTGAAGATGAGGAAGATCACGTTTGATATGACTGATGATGTCATATAATCCATCGGTATCATCAGCTTGTGTGGTTGCTTTGGGTAGAACACCAATAAAGAGTGCTGAATCCTTTAAAACGAGAGGTTCCCCCATCACTCGTGTTGCTGCACGTTTAACCACATCATAACTTTTTTGTTTTGTTTCCTGATTCTCGATGATATGCTTAATCGCTTCATAAGGCGAATTTAAGTCTATTTTTTTTAATCGCTCTTTATATTTTAATACTCTTGATACTCTCTCATTGAGCGTATCTTCTGTGAGCTCACCTTGTCTTAACGCTTGTTTAATACGTCCGACAGCTTCTTTTTGTAGTGGCTCCGAATGGCAGATACAGACCAAGTTTGCTCCTGCTTGAATCGCCATGAGTGATGCTTCTACAGTCCCATAATGATCTTGAATAGCTTTCATTTCCATACCGTCAGTGACAATCAAACCTTCAAATCCTAATGTTTCTCTTAAGAATCCAGTTAAACAGGATTTAGATAATGTGGTTGGTCTACCATCTTCAGTGAAAGCAGGAAAATCGATATGAGAACTCATCAGTGCTGCGATACCTTCTTGAATGGCTTTCTTAAAAGGGACAAGTTCCACCGTTTCTAGGCGTTCGATAGGATAATCAACTTTCGGTAGGGCAAGATGGGAATCTAAATACGTATCCCCATGTCCAGGAAAATGTTTACCTGTTGCAAGAACATGGTTTTGTAATCCCTTCATAAATTGAATGCCATAATCAGCAACACGTTTTGGCTGATCGCTGTAAGAACGAACACCGATCACAGGGTTTTTGGGGTTATTATTCACATCTAAAACAGGTGCAAGATTCATATTAATACCTAATGCTTGAAGTTCTTGACCCATTAAATCGCCCAAAATATATGCATCTTCGAGACGATTTGCTGCAGAAACGGTCATCGCACCAGGAAAGAATGTTGCTCCATGGAAAATGCGTGTCACCATACCGCCTTCTTGGTCGATAGAGATCAGTAATGGGATACCAATTTCAGCCATCGCAAGTTTCTGTAAACTTTGATTGAGTTCATAGAGTTGTTTTGGATGTTGCGCGTTTCTTGCAAAAAGGATGATGTTTCCGACCTTATAGTCTTTAATGAGTGATATGGCATGATCAGAAAGAGTCGTTCCATCGACACCAAACATCAAGAGTTGTCCAATTTTTTCTTCAGTTGTGAGTTTATTCATGTCATACATCATAAAGATGGAACATCTCCTTTAGTGTTTGAAATGTTTGTGCATCGTTTGTTAATTTTTGCTTGATGGCATCGAGATCAATCATCTTGTGCTGTAAGAATTGATCACCAACAAGGAGTTGTATAAATGGGTGAGAGCCTTCTCTAAATGGAGGTAGTATCTCAAATTCGGGATGTATTTTTTCAATGATTTTAAACAATACCATCCCTGCATAAATGAGATCAGCTTCTTGATCACATGTGACGATGAATTCCAATCCATGACACAATTGTCCTTGATGCTTTGAAAACATCGGTGTAAAATACTGTTCCCTCAATGAGATCCCTTGAAGATGGTATTGATTGAATTCATGGATCACATCTTCTACCTTCATCCAAGGGGCACCGATAAACTGAAATGGTTTTGTTGTTCCACGACCTTCCGATACATTAGTACCTTCAAAGATACATGTTGCAAGATAGGGGTAGCACGTCTCAGGGGTTGGAATATTCGGTGATGGAGCAATCCAATGACGTCCTGTATCACGATAATGCATGCTTCTTTTCCATCCCTGAAGCGGAATGACGTGTAAATCACAATGAATCTTTTCAATCTCATTAAAATAGCGTGCAAGTTCACCAATCGTTAAACCAAATCGCTGTGGGATTGCATAATATCCGACAAATGAACGATAGGTGATATCAAGGATATTTCCTTCTACTTTCACTCCACCAACGGGATTGGGACGATCGAGCACAACAAAGGTTTTCCCATACTCTTGGCATGCTTGCATCGCATAAACCATGGTGTATAAAAAGGTATAGAAGCGTGCACCAACATCTTGTATATCAAAGACTAAAACATCAACATCGTCTAGCATCTCTTGTGTTGGTTTTCTTGTGTTACCATAAAGAGAATAAACCATTGTTTTGGTTTTCTCATCAAAATAAGGATCAAGATGAACACCTGCTTGAAGATTTCCTCGAATACCATGTTCAGGTGAAAAAAGTGCAGTCACATGAACCTTTTCAACAAGGATATCCACTGTGCTACGAAACTCGTGGTCAACACCTGTAGGGTTGGTGATAATACCCACGCGTTTTCCTACAAAGAGATGAAGATATTCATCGATTCGTTCGAGTCCGACTTTAATCATGTTTTTCTCCTAAACTGATGAGGTAAAGTGAAGCTTTTTCGTGAATAAGTACCGAGAGAATCATCGGTAGTGATAATCCCGCAAAGACCATGATCAGTGATGTGAATGGTGTAAGCATCAAGGCAAAGGGGATAAGATGGATGACAAATAAAACAAGAGTTCTTAAAAAATATTTACCCGATAATGCGAAAGCTAACTTCATCATTAACGTTAAATTCAGTCGTGGGTAAATGTTAACAATCGGAAGGGTATAAAGTGTGATCACTAATGCGACAAAGAGAAATGCAAAGGTGATGTAATACCCCATTTGATAAAACAAATTCTCGTTTTCTCTTAAAATATCGACATAATAAGTCACATTGAAGTATCCAATTAATAAGACAACAATCAAAATGATCCCAATTTGCAATTTTCTCATGAAATCCGTCTTGAAAAAGAGAAAATAGGTTTTAAATAACTTCGTTTCATTCTTATGCTTGTATTCATAAAGAAGTTTATATCCCGCAGCAAGCGATGGAAAAAGTGTGATCAGTGGGATTGATGTGAGGATCATGAGTACGTTAATCATGATGATTCTAATCACCCAGTCAGCAATCGTATTGATTTTTTGATAGAACGATTTTTCGTAGTTCATGAATACCTCACATCAGGTTAACCGACAATACCGGTTCTTTCAATCGATTCAACAAAGCCTTTTTGAACAAATAAATACATGAATAATAGGGGTAACATCATCAATAATGCTGAAACATTACTGATCAATGCTAAGAACAACGGATTTTCCCAAATATCTTGACCGACAAGATTGAGTGCTCCTGCATAGAAGAGTGCAGCATATACGTTTTCTGCAGCATTGATGAGCCGCATCGTAAGTAACGGGAAACTTGCTGTTGACACTTCAAAGATTTTGACAAAGTATGCATCATTCCATTGCCATACAAATGCGAATAATCCAACGGTGACCATTGCACCTCGTGCATTGGGTAACATCACATTCCAGAATGTACGGAATACGGATGCTCCATCAATCATGGCAGATTCTTCTAATTCTTTTGGCAATCCTCTAAAGAATTGACGGAAGATGTAGATAAAGATACCTGAACGGATGCCCATACCAAGTCCACTCATTAAGTAGATCGCGCCTTCTTTACCAATCAACTTCAAGTCTCTAAAGTAAAGGTATTGTGCAAGAGATAATGCTTGTGGTGGAATCACAATGGTCAAAATGACCAAGATGAAGAGAATGTTACTACCTTTAAATCGTAAACGGCTAAACGCGTAACCCGCGAGTGCGGTTGAAGCTAGCTGTAAGATCATCGCGACAAACGATAACTTAAAGGTATTCAATAATGCATCCCAATAATCTAAAACCATCATCGATAATTCAATGTTTAAAATCGACCAGTTTTCAGGAATCCAAACAACAGCGGGGTTATTGACATCTTGAGGTGCGCGAAGCGCCATCAATATCTGTTGAATGGTGGGAAATAGAATCACAAAACATAATCCAATCAGGAAGACATAACGCAAAATCGCACCAGATACTTCTTTGATTTTTCTGTTTCTTCGGTGCATCACACGTGGTTCAGTCACCTTATCGATATAACCTTGAACAGAAGCTCGCACACGATCATAAATGTTAATTTTCATAGTGTGAACCTCCAATCTTAAGACCTTTCGCTAAGACGGCAAGTGATCCAAGCATCACCAAGATCGTGCCCACATAAATCCACGCCATGGCAGAACTTAATCCCCATTGCTGACGATTGAGTTCATCTGAAATAATGCCTGATACCGGAGATGTTAAGAACGTATCCACCAGTGCATAGACAGTCACTGTCACGATATGGGGTGAAACATTAGGAAGTGTAATCAACCAAAACATTTCATAACTGGTTGCTCCTTCAATTTTCGCTGCTTCATAAAGATGTTTAGGCACGGACTGAATACTTGCAAGGAATAAAAGAATCGGAACACCAGCAAGCGCCAAAATATCATAAATACGGGTAATCAAACCCACGATAAACGTCACTAAGATGGGTGTCATACCGGTTTGCATCAAGTAAAATTCGAGATCAAAAATCTTATCAATACCTGATTGTTCCAAGATTGCAGCAATCGCTTCGCCACCACCCAGTGCAGTTGCAACCGCGGCTGAGTTTAAAATAACGGGGATGAAGAAAATCGCACGAATGGCAGCACGTCCTCTAAACTTCATGTTGAGCAAGACAGCGATAAACAAGCTGAAGATTAACAAAACAGGTAAGTTAATCAACGAGTCACCCGTTGTATTGAGCAGTTCAACCTTAAAAGATGATGTCTGCGTGACATGGGTGTTAAAGGCATAAACATAATTATCAAAACCAATGAATGTCTGTGTAATTTGTCCGACTTGAGGGGTGAGCTGATAAAAACTGTATAAGAATGATTGAATAAGTGGCACTAAAAATAATGTGACAAAACCGATCACCCATGGTGCGAGGAATATCGCTGCCCATACCCGCTTTTGATTCTTATAGGAGAGTTCAAACCGACGTTTTTGATCAGGTTTTGAGTAAGCGCTATTGTCTTTTTTTCTGATTTTCATCATACGCTTAACCTCCTATGACCATATAGTCCATCGCAGGTACGGTTTCTCCGCCAATCCCTACAGGACTTAAATTATAATTGATGATCAGTTCAAGACCGTGTGAATATGTCACACGATACACGTTATTCGAAACGCGTACATGGTTTAAAAGATATCCTTGATGAAGACCAAGTTCATCCATTTCTTGAATTTGTGCTTCAATCACATTGATCCAGTTTTCATAATGGGTTGACATGAAGTAATTGTACTCTGTGGATAACAGTTCTCTTGAATCATCATAGGATAATGTATACTTGATGTTTGATCCCGTTTCGAGTGCTTTTAAGAAATTGTAATCCACACTTCGTGTGCTCACTGTATTCAAACTGGTTGACGCATAATCGATCAAACCTGATAAAACGAGTTGTAATAACGGAATTTGATCATCAATAATTGAATAAAGAGTGGCTTCAGTGGGGAGATCCACGATGACATCGGCATAGGGTAGTGCAAAACCAAGAGGATTTTCCATCATCAACGTTTCTGACATCTGTGATAGTAAGTTATGCTGAACACGTAATGCATCTTGTTTATAAATCGATGATTTTTTCGTGTAGTGTCCTGCTAATGTCGAACCTAAATAACCCAATGATAAATGCTCACCATCATATCGCTTACTAAATTGTTGATAAATCGCATCATAATAAATCGGATTGATGACATAATCATCACCAGAGTGTGTATATTCGGTCTCTGAATAGGGTAGTCGAGATGGATAATGATAGGTGAATGCATAAGAGAGTGAACCATCAATACGACTTGCTGTATATCTAAAATCATCAAAGAGTTTGTGATAGTCAGATGCTGTGACAAAATCAACTTTTGCATAGAGTGGAATATTCCATTCACTTAGCTTGTCAGCTAACCGATTGTAATCGCGTGAGCCACCTAAAACACGTTCAATCTTGGCACGATCTTGAATGCCTGAACTGAGTCCACCATTCATCATACCTAAATAGGAGACCGTCATGTGTGTCACATCACGTTCTCTTAATCGTTCAACGATGTCACCTGCCTGATCGAATGTTGTCATCGAGCGTGTCGTATAATATGGAATGCCTAGAATAAATTCTTTCTTATCATAGGCTCCAATAAATTCAACATTTAAAACAGTATCTGATGTGTTGTCGCGATCGGTGACGCCTTCTGCCATGATATGTGCTCGGTAAGCATTGGCGATTCCTACGTAGGAATTACTTACACCTGTCAAGAAGTGGTAGGTCACACTAAAATCTGTATTCACAATGTGTCTCGTCCAGAGATTAATGCCATATTGATTAAAACCTGATCCCAAAGTCACACGTTCAGTTTCACGTAGATCAAACGATGCATAAATCTTGTTGTATGAATCAATACGCCCACTCACATCAGCGTGAATATTCGCCATGGCATCACCATCAGTGATGATCGCTGCATATCCACCTTGTTCTTTCACCATGCCATAGAGTGGAATACTAATCTTTTGTTGTTCTTCTTCCATCTTTTGAGATAACAAGGATAGATCTTGTCCATAAAGACGTTTACGATATGGATTTTGATAGTATTTACCATTATTGAACTCAATTAACGCACCATTTCCATCCGGAACAACCATATAACCCTCTGTGGGAACACCGGCTACTTGATCGATTGCTGTTCCAAATAGGGGATAGAGTGTAATGTTTGCAATCTTAATATTTTCTGGTTCAACGATGGAATCACGAATGATGGTTGTCTTCACACCTTCTGGGTGGAGTGTCACTTGAAGGGCGAGTTCGAATTCAACTTTTTCAGTAAACTCAAAGTAACCATACATTGCATTTTCTTCAATAGCTTGTTCACGTGTGTAACCAAGTTTCTCATAGAAAACAGGATATAAACGATTTCTTACAGGTCGAGACATCCCTTCATAATCTGAGATTTCATAAAGCTCAGTGACGGGGTCAAAACGCTTATATGCAAAACGTTCTAGCGTATCACGATCTTCAACATCCAACGATTCCATGAATGCTTTGGTTAGATATTTAGGAAAGAAGAGATAATCGACTTCTAAATCTTGAATCAAATAGCGTACTTGGAAACCATAAGGAACATATTTGATTTCAAAGGTACGTTCACCTTCAGCATTCAGTAAGCTTGCAGGATGATAGATACTCATCTTGTAGTTATTGATCGTTGCAATCGCACCTGATGCATTAAAATACGTGATTTCTAACGTTGATTTTTGTTTTTCAATCGCGGTATTTGTAATAGGTTTTGCAGGGTCATCTTGCCATGGATCGCGAATCGTTGGATTCGATTGCCATACTAATCCATTTCGCTTATCAACGACCTTGAAGTAAGATGTCGTTTCATCCAAATAGAGATCAAAGTTAGCATTGGATGTGACCAAGTTATTTGTATTTGATAATCCACTTGCATCAACAAAGCCTTCAGTCGAATATTCAATCTTTTCAACTTCAGGGATGGATTGTTTTTTCATGTTAAACAAGAATAAGTAACTTGCAACTGCACCAACAATCAGGGTTATGATCATGATTTTTTTCATATTCCCCCTCCTAATAGCGCAGATTCAGTTCTTCATAAATCGAGACGATAAATGAAATGAACTGTTGAATCAAATCAAAGAACAATAGACCTAAAAACATCATCACGCTCATGGCAATAATCGTCGCAATAAACGCTAGAATTGTTTTACCAAGACCATACTGATGAATATTTAAGATTCCCATAAATAACATCCACGCTGTGAGTGCATAGGCGATACCCATCAACAAGGTATAAAATGCCATCTCTTCAAGCGTTAAGAAATTGGATAGGATAATCGCTGGATAACCGAGGATAACAACAGGAAATAAAGCATATCCTGTCACCATGAGGATCTCTTTATATTTTCCTTTACCTTCCATGAGGGTTGTCACTGACCAGTTACCCACGGTAAATAAGAAGATGAGTAAGGCAACCGAAAAAATCTCTTGAAGAGAGTTCAATTCCATCGGATTATTCGGATTAATCAAAACGCCTTCATATTGAAATTGAAAAATGCGAAGGAATGCGAATAGTGCAATAAACACGATTGCAACCGACATTTTTCCCTTCTCATAGCGTTTGAACTCTTCAAAACCATCAAATGGGTGAAATAAGAGGGTCTTTGGGAAGAGAATAAAATCAAATAACCATTGTTTTAATTTAGTCTTCATAGAGGATCGATCCTCCTTTACGATAGGTCTTTCGAATCTTTAGGCCGATCGCACCACCCATGATGACGACCACAGTGAGGATAATGTAACCAAAATTCGCTTTAATAATCGCGTTACGATATTCTCTAAATGCTTTGGAGTAATAGTACTGATCATGACCAAGATCAAAATAGGTCATGGCTTCTTTGAATCGTCCTTCACGCAGTAAATACTTGCCGATACCGTTATAGGCGATTTCATAGTTTGTATTCAGTCTGATAACTTCTTCCCAAACAGCTGCTGCACGATTAAAATCACCTTGTGTATGATATGAGATGGCAAGATTCACTGCTCGTCCAAAATCAGTGAGACGATAGACGATCACGGTTCTAGCTTTTCGGTCGAGTACGAGTAAATCATCACCTAAATAACCTAAAGCAACACCTTCTGAGAATTTATCGGATTGCATCCCTTCATCACCATTGATGTATAAGAGATTGCCTTCTGAATCATAGGTGAAGATGCGTGAACGCTTTTGATCTAGAACAGAATAGATACCATCTTTGGTTGATGCAATATCAACTAAAAGTGAAGGTCCTGTAATGACATAATTATTCATACCTTCAATATAATGCACATCACCCATGGGTTTATGGTAACCACGACGCTTCAGTGTATCAATACCTTTGGGATTGATCAATTGAATCATGTTTTCAGCATTGGTTCCTGATGGTTTAGATGTTGCATAAATAAAGCTTCGGTCGTTGATTTCAACCGATGTGTATTCTGTTGGTAAATATAACTTCAACTGAGCCAGTTGTGCTTCCGTCATCAGTGAACGTCTAAAAATTTCAATCGGTGTTAACGATACTGGATTGACTCCAGTAAAACGGTTAAACGATCCATCGGTATTGATTTCCATGATGCCTTCATAGACGTTTTTAGCAACCACATACATACGTTCTGTGGTATCAACCGTGATATCTTGTGGTTCAAACGCAATCGATTCAAACGTTGGATCTTCCATCTGTGAAAATACATCAATGACTTCAAATTGATGATTGAGTTTGATAATCCGGTAATTACCTGTATCAGCGACATAAATACCTGAAGGTTTAACATCTAAACCAAAAGCAGCCTTAATCGTTAGAGGGGAAAAATCGACCTCACCTAACGCAGTAAGTTTATCTTGATATGCTTGTGTCAAAGGAAAACTACTGTATTCATCTTTCAACGTAAATGTTTCATCAACAACAACGATTTTATTTTCAACGGAGTCTATCATGTAGATATCATCGTTATAGATGACAAAGTCTTCAGGGGATGTTAAGGTTGTCCCTAGTGTTTGCGCATTAAAATAAGCAGCAAACGTCATACCTGGAGCTGAGTGAACGACATCGCCATAATAGGAGTAATTATAGCGTATGGATGCAAATTGTATCGGTAAGGTAAACATGAATGACACAATGAAGAAGAGTTTAGTCATCGTTTCACACTCCTTACTTCATACCAGAATGGCTGAAGGTTTCCACAATGCGTGATTGTGAAATGATGAAGAATGTTACAGGAACAATCATCATGATGAAAGAGACGGCAGCAATCGTACCTGCGCGTTCAATCGAACCTTGAGCAATCTGTCTCAGTGCATAGGACACCGGTTTTAACTCTTCACTGAAAATGAAGGAACCACCATCGGTTGTCCACAAACGTTGGAACAATAGGATGACTAAGGTTAACCAAGCAGGTTTCACCAAAGGCATGACAATTTGGAAGAAAATACGATATTCACTTGCACCATCAATCTTCGCTGATTCAATGAGTTCATCAGGAATCTGTTGCATGAACTGCTTCATCAAATAAAGACCTAAGGATGATGCAATCGCAGGTAAAATGATGGCGAGTGGCGTATCGATTAAACCAATGCGAGAAATAATGATATAGTTTGGGGTTGCAGTGACTTGAGGAGCAAACATTAAGGAATAAACAACCATGGTAAAAATGATGTTGCGTCCCGGGAACTTATATTTTGCAAGGGGGTACGCACACATCGATGCGATCAACACATGGCCTACTGTACCTGTCAACGTAATCAAAATCGTGTTAAAGAAATAACGTGAAAATGGAATCCACGAATTACCAATCAGTTCTGATAAATCTCTAAAGTTATCAAACGTAATATTTCGTGGGAATAGTCTTGGTGGGAATAAGAACAGCTCATCCAACGATTTAAATGCGTTTGAAACGGTCATAATGAGTGGATATGCTGAGAACACACCAAAGATTAACAAAAGTCCAAACAGTGCTGCATCTCCCCATTTAGAACGATTGAGCTTGCGTTTTTTCTTGAAGTTTAGCGCATTCTTCAAGGTGCGTTGTAAGGTGTTTGTCATCTTACTCACCCACCTTTCTTAAGATGTTACGAACGAGTAAGTTCGCACCCATCATAATCAAGAATAAGAGCGTTGCAATCGCGGATGCATACCCCAGTTCGAAACGTGTTGAACCGTAGTCAATCAAGTGGGTGACAATGGTATGTCCCGCATATTGAACCGATGGGAAACCCACAAGTTGCATCGAGACTTCTGCAATCGCCAGTGAGGTCGTAATCTGCATGACTGCACCAAAGAGGAGTTGTGGTTTCATCGAAGGAAGCGTGATGTACCATAATTCTTGCCAACGATTTTTAACACCATCAATCGCACCAGCTTCAAAGAGTGTCTTGTCGACACTTTGAAGACCTGCAATAAATGCTAAGAATGAGACACCAAGTGATAACCATAGCTGGACGATAATGATCACCCATATGATATAATTGGTATCTTTTAACCATAAAATTGGATTATCAATAATCCCCATGTTAAGTAAAAAGGCATTTAAATAACCGTGAATATCACCAGAAAAGATGATTAACCACATCAAGAATGCGTTCCCTGAAATCGAAGGTGCATAGAAAATAAGGGTCATAAATGCTCTTAATTTCGGAGGTAGTTCATTGATCAACCATGCGAAAACAAAGGCTAATAAATAGGACACAGGTCCCGTAACAACCGCTAAAATCAATGTATTCTTGAGGGCAATAATAAAGACATCATCATCAAGTAATAGTTTCGTATAGTTATCTAAACCTATATAACGTGGGGGTTGTAAGAGGTCATACGATGTAAAGCTAATCCCTAAAGACATGAAGACAGGAATGACAGTAAACGTCATGAAAAGAATGACATAAGGTGCCATTAAGATGTAACTGTGTTTATGTTTTTTTACCTCTCTCCAGAAGAGATCACGACGTGTCTTTTTGGAGATGGTCGGTTGTATAAGTTGTGCTTGCATGTGACCCTCCTAATCGAGACCGAACTCGCGACGCTTCTTCTCTATTTCAGCGTTGATGGTTTGAACATAATCATAAATGGTTTCTCTTGGATTGGATGAATCTTCATAAACCAAACGGAACGCATTATCCAAGTGACGTCCAGTCATGTATCCACCTGGTACTTCTGGAATTCCCTTAACCCATTGCCACTGTTCATAGAGCTTTTGGTATTCTGAAACTTTCCATGGCAATTGACTCATCGCTTCAATATTGGCAGAAGGATAACGTGCTGCTGCACCTAAGATTCCTTCCATTTCACGACCATATTGGACTTGAATTTCAGTACTTGTCCACCACTTTAAGTATTCCCATGCATCATCTTTTTTATCAGATTGATTGAGAATCATGATGCCTGTTCCTGAAGATACAGTTTCTCTTCTGATTTGAGTGTCACCAAGTTCATCTTCATACTCAGTCCCGGGGACTGGGATGAAATCCCATTTACCACGAATTTCAGGTGCGAAGACTGCAAGTGTGTTATACGTGTTATAGTATGTAATACCAACTGGCATTTGACCTGAACGGAAACGGTTCACAAAATTTGCTTCAACCGGGAACGAATAATCGGTATAAAACTGAGTCCACATTTCAAAAACCATGGGTCCAAGACCTTCATTAAATCCACTTTCTCGGTTATTGTTGATATAAAACTGTCCATCATGTTGATAAAAGAGGGTTGAGAAAATCGGGTTGGGTGGAAGTTCAGTGACACTTCCTTGTGTCTGTGGAACAGGTAGGTAGAATTCTAGGTTATGCTTTTGAAGATTAGGAATCATTTGAATCACATCGTCCCATGTATCTGGAGCGGTGAGTCCTAAATCTTGGAAAATATCAGTCCGGTAGAATAACATCAAGAAGATTTGTTGTTCTGGAAGTGCATATACACCACCTTCATAGGAATATGGTGTGAGTCCACTTGACATAAACCGTGTACTGATATCATCAAAATCATCAAAGTTTGTTAAATCATACGATGCATTTCTCATCGCGTAGTTTACAGGAACGCTGTTACCAAGACCCATGGCCACATCAGGACCAACGCCTGATAATGTCGCTGGAAGTAGCACAGCACCATTGACGAGTTTTAAGTCAACACGAATACCTGTGTTGGGTGTAAATGATTCGTCGATTAACTTACGAAGTACATTGGCTTGATCTTTACCGATCGATAGCCATACCTCAATGGCATCTCCGGTTGCTTGTTGGGTTGTCCCAATCGATGAATAATCGGTGACAAACGTTGAAAAGAATGCACGCATGTTAAACCATGACTTTTCAAAGACATTGGCACGTGAACGTGGCAAATCTGCTTCTGAATCATGGACCAGCATATAATCGATTTCAAGAGGATGTGCATTGAGTAAGATCACTAATGTTCCCAGTGAGGAGACATTCGCGTTATAATTAGAAAGATTTTTATGAATCTCTCTTGGTTTCTCAATAAAGTCTTCGAGCTGAATCAAAATGGTATCAAGAATACCTGTTTTTTCACTCTTTGAGCCCGAGAGTTTGATGATCGCTTGACGAACTTCGGTCAAGTTATCCTTTTCTGTTTGAAGACGTTCAACCAAATGAGGAATACGTTCGGTGAGTTGGTAGTCGCGGTATTGGTCAGGTTCTGGACCGGTGTAGACCAAGATTTCACGATAAAGACGATTGAGTTGATCAATCGAACTTTGAATTTGGGCAATGAGAGGACCATATTGACCCAGGGAGACTTCCATCTCTAGGGTATGAATATGACCTGCTTCAAGATAAAACAAGAATGGTTCATCTTGTGTTCCTAAGGTTTGTAAACGCCAATTGTTATCATGCTTAAACGCATAACTTTCAAGTTCTTTAAATGGGATTTCCCCATCAATATAGATGTTACGACCCACATTCATTCCTGATGCGAGTTTTTGTTTCACGCGCATGCTGATTTCATATAAACCATCTTCAGCAACCGTAAACTGCCATGCGATCTTATCACCAGCAACACCCCAGTTGTTACCACCGATGGTATTTAATTTAATCTTAGTTGGTGATGTAGGACTTGAGAGTGGGCTTGTACGATCGTTTAATGGATAGAGCGTAGGTGAGGTTGTAAAATATGGATCTTCTGTTTCAACAAGGGTTAAACTTGATGTCGCTTTTTCATAATTGTTTGTTTCATAAATCGCTTTGATTTCATCGTATGTTTTTCTTTCTTTCACAGATGAAATTTCAATCGCTTCAATCATTAATGGTTCACGAATAGCTTCAAGACCAATCGTGTTTAATCCCTCTTCAAGGAAGAATGCATAAGGTTCTTGAATGTATCCTACAGCATCTTTAAAATAACTTTCTGTCCACATGGGTTTTTCAACTTGACTGGGACGAATGTCGTTTTGGTATATATCTTGAATCACATCGTTCTTATTGCCCCAAATCCGAGGGAAAATGAGTGACCGTGCATCTTCAAATGGAATTTCGCCATTGATATAAAGTGCACGTTCAATCGCTGAACTCTTCCCCGGATAGGGATAATAAAAGAGCTTTAAATTATAGAATCCTGCTTCATCGATGTTCACGTTCCACGTCGTCAAACCTTCATCTGAGGTCAATAAGACACTGGTTTTACCCTCATAAGTATTGATGACATCCACGGGTTCAGTCGCATCGCTATATGCATGACCCATCAAAAGGATATGTTCAATCTCAGGAAAAAGCTGTTCATGTGAAGCGGTATATTGATAATAAGCCGACTGATCATAGTAGGCTAAATCAGATATATCGATGGTTTCAGCATTGTTTTTATTGAAACTCAAACGATCTTGATTGACCGATGAAACGATCACATCGACCACGAGATAAGTGATCAATAAAAGACCGAGTGACAGTAAAATAATGACCAGTTTTTTCACGAAAACACTCCCTTTTTTAAAGGATTCCCCCCTTGCAATTTATCTTGAAGGGGGGAATCTTTCACTGTTAATTTCCTAAATAATCTTCAAGCGCAGCTTCGTAGATCGGTTTGATTTGATCCATAACCGTACGCGCTGTTCCTTCACGTATCGCAATATTAATGTTACGACGCCATCCGTTTTCGCTATACGCACTGATGCCTAACGCGTTAATCAGATCGAGATAAATCTTGTCGTAAATCGCTAAATAAGCTTCAACATAAGCTTCATCATCAAACTTGGTAATGAGGGTATCTTCAAATTCAAGTTCATATCCCGCATCTGTCTTCCACATTTGAAGTTCATTCCATACGCGGAACACGAGTTCTTCTTTTTCAGGTGTCATACCACTTGCGATATGATAAACTGCAACACCTGATACAGGAGACGCATAATCACCGGTATAGGTTGGAGATACTGGATAAGGAACAAATCCTAATTCAAAGGGTAATTGACCCCATCGGTTATCAGCTGTGACGAACCAGAGTTGACCTGGATACATCGCAACATTACCACTCATCCAGTCAGGAGAACCTGCGTCATATTGTGGGGTTGGTTCAAATAAACCTTTAGTATAGAGCGAATTTAAGTATGTGTATGTTTCAAGTGCTGGGTTTTGCGCAAATGCAACACGACCAGAATCCTTATTGATGAGTGAACCACCATTAAGCGGAACCATGTGTTCTGCATATTCGGATAACATACCACCAAGTGCATACTTGTTTCCACCGAGTGCAGTCAGTGCCGTCTTCACGGATTGTGCCCACGCTTCAAAGGTTGTCCAGTTCCAGTTATCTGCCATAAACATTTCTGTTGGATTTTGAACACCAAGGCTTGCGACTAAATCAGCATTATAATAGAGCCCTGATGATACCGTTAAGATACCTGATTCAAATCCGTAGATATGATCACGATAAGAACCCACTTCACGATAACTGTCGCGGATATTCGTACCAATCGTAGTCATGTATTGATCAACTGGGACAATCGCTTCTGCCAAAGCAAGTTGTTGAATCCAGTCAGAGACTGACCAATAGATTTCTGCTAAATGTTCTCCAGAAATCGATGATTGAATAATCGCGGTTACACGGTCTGGTCCCCATGGAGCATTGGAGGGATAAGGTACATACTGAACATCAACGTTAAATTGTTCTTCAACTTGTGTTTGACGTTCTTGTTTTTGTTGCTGTTGTGTACCAGTGTAACTTGCATGGAATGGATCCACTTCATATGGTGCACCGTGCATAATACGAATCACAGTAGGATCGCGCTTCACACATTGTCCATTGATTAAATCTTCATGAACACCACATCCTTGTGCAGTGAGTACGGTGATGAGACGTGTGACTGTCACCAAAATACCATCACTACCTGTAACTCGATAGGTCAACGTATAATTACCAGCTTGGTTTAAATTCAAAGCGGATAATCCTTCGACAACTATCGAAGATGAAATATCACCTGATACAGAATCTGTTGCTGTTACGCCTTCCAAATGGTTAAATGGATCACCAACCGTAATGGTCGCTGCTGTTGCACCATTGATCGTTGCTGTTGCAGTTGTTGTTGGGGTTGGTTCTGGTGTCGGTTCCCCTTCATCTCCACCACAGGCAACAAGCGTGAGAGCAAAAATCATGATCAGGAATAATCCTAAGATTTTCTTCACGTATGAAACCTCTTTTCTTTCAATTTTTGAAGTTGTAGTGAATACACTACATCGTCTATTCTTAGTTCAATTATAACGAATAATCACGCATTCAGCACACGCAGCCTGTTCTTTTTCGAATTTGAAAAATTATTTTCAAGGCGCGTTGATAGCCTCGCACGTACGCGCGCGTTGCTAACACAAAGTACCCGATGGTGTCGGGTACTTCGGAAGCTTCAATTAGAGTTTAAAAATTAACTTCTTTTCTTAAGAAAGACAATGAGTGCTGCACCCATTAAGATGCTTAAGGTAATGAATAATGCGCTAGAACCATTGATTGCAGATCCACAACCTGTTTCTGGAACAACTTGGAGAGCTTCAATTGCTTCTTCAGCTGCTTCAAGAGCTGCTTCAAGAGCTGCAATTCTTGCGATTGCTGCTGCTAATGCTGCTTCATCATCACCAAATTGGTCTTCAAGATCAGCTAATGCTTGTTCTGCATCTTCGAGTTGTGCAAGTAGATCAGCAATATCATCAACCTTATCATCATTGAGAACCGTGACTTCAAAGGTCACAACAGTTGCATTACCTGCTGCGTCTTCAACGGTGACTTCAACATCATAAGAACCTGGAGTGTTAACATTTAATCCACCATTGTTCGATACATAAATGGCGAGATCATCAATCGCATCAAAATTATCAAATGCAACGATGTTAGCAAGAATTGCTTGGTTAACGTTTGCATATTGACCTTCAACGATTTGATAATTGTCATTGACGATGAGTGCCATGGGGGCAGTAACGTCATCAACAGTCAATGTGTAACTTGCAGTCTTCACGATATCATAATTGAATTCTGGGAAACCAATGACGAGTGCAACAGGTGCATCGTAGGTTAAGTTACGAATAACTGGTGCTAATGTTGAACCAGCTGCTGCAACGATAAATCCACCTTCTTCAATCACAACTGCTGCTTGCCATGCTGCGAAATGAACGGCATCTTTAATGACGTCAGTTTCTGTTGCAGAGGTATAACCCCAGTCATAACGGTCATAGACTTCATCTACTTTACCATCTGCACCGATAACTGCAAATGCGGATGCGTATGCAGATGTTGATGTTCTAAAGTTTGTGACATCTGTCCATACAGAGTAGTTTGCATAACCATTAACATCATGGCTCTTATTTAAACCGGTTTGTTCATTCCAGTTCTTCATGGTGCCATTAAAGTTGAGGGTTGATTGTAATCCATCAAAGTGTACATGGTGAGAGAATTCAAGATCGATTGTATAAACGCCTGGAGTTGGATAATAAACGTTGAATCCTGCTGGTGCAGTAATTTCGATGGTGTCAGTAATATCATTGCCGTAACCATCATCTGCTTTTACAGTACCAAGTAAATCAATAAATGTACCTTCATCAATATAACGATTTGCGACACCGATGAATTTGGGGGGCATAACACCAATAACGATATCCACAAGAACTTCAGTAAATGATGCTGTGTTTTCTGGGTTCACAGCCTTATAGGTTGCAGTATAACCTGAACCGAAGACTGATGAATCGATGACAGTTGCAGCACCAGATGCTGTATAAGAACTGGTTTCTGTGTTATAGGTATAATCGATGGTTTGAAGAACGGTTTCACCTTGAGAGATGATCACTTGATAGTTAATCTTACGTGTGACGTTGATAATCTTATTATCATTATCGAACATATCAACATAAGTTGCTTCGATACCTGTGGGAAGTTCAAATGTTCCATTGTAGTCAACTACGATATTAATACCTGGAGTTGTTGCATCATCATCTTGTGCACCAAGCGCATTATTAAATAATGGCTTTTGTGTCGTATAGATGGTCTTCATGGGTGCTAATGTTGTGTTGAGCATTAAGGTTGGCATGGACTTAATGTATGCGGTTGTTGCTGGGTTTGCTGTACCTCTATCGAGTGTACCCCAAGAAACAACGGTCCAACCAGCTGGAATGGTGACATAGTCTGGATTGCCAGTCACGAGCATTGAACGATCTTCGATTGGAGCATCCGCTGCAACATCAGCATAACGCCATGTTAAGTAAGCGAGTGGTTCAATCTTATAACCATCAGAATCAGTAGCATCAAGCATCATGCGAATATGTGTGTTACGTGTTGTCACGGGTTTTGCATCAGTAGCTGCTGCATCCCATGCTGCTTTTTCTTCAGCGGTTGCTAAACGCCAATCTGGAGCTGCGACTGTACCGGTATTGAAGATGTAATATGTCGAAATGTGGTCTTCAAACTTTTGGAGTTTACCGGTAGCATCAAAATATGAATACATACGGTGAACAACAGAGGTTAAATCGGTACGTGCGTTTGCAGTTGATAGCACAACTTCTTCAGCGGTGTTATTGATGGTTAAGGAAGCGAATGCGTTCCACGCTAAGGCACCACCAAGTTCACCAGCACTAATTAAGCCATCTGAGTTAGCATCGTTAAATTGGCTTACAAAACGAGCTGCACCTCTAACAAAGTGATAGCGGTGACCTGCATACTCCATATCCCAAAAGGAATCACCTAATTTGGTTTGAGTACATGCACTTGTTGCTTCAAGACAAGCGATTTGATTATAGGGATAGAGATCCACTAAATCGCCTTCTGCTGCTTGAGTTGTGAATGATGTCGCAAATGCAACAAACAAACCAAGCAAAAACAAAGCTAATACTTTTTTCATTTTTATCCTCCTAATTTTCGTTCTATTTTAAGTGTATTTTACACTTTAAATGAAAGCGCTGTCAATTCGATACCGGAATGTTTCGTGTTTTTGGGGGTGAATTTTACTTTTTGATTATTTTTTTCACCCGTCTGAAATTAGAATACTGTACCTGGTAAATAGCTGTAGAACGTTCTTGACGTCGTCACATTGTCAACAGTGACTGTTACTGTGTAACTGACTGTCATTGCACGATCCGGCATTTTGATCACACGTCCAGTGTGATCGACATATTCTGGGTTATCAGAGACAAAGGTAATTTCTGCATTGGGGAAGTTTTGAGATACCTTGTACTCGATACTCTTCATTTCTTCAAAGAGAGGAACAAGGCCTGCATTACGCATGGTTTGAGGGCAGTTCTTACCTGAGAAGTCCACATGATAACGCATATGTGTAAGTGGTAAGTTATATTTGATGAGTAAATCCGTACCAAACTTGGCTGTACGTTGCCATGTTCTATAAACATCAGCATCTTGGTTGACTCCGGTTTCAATACCGATACCATTACGGTTACCACCACCAAGATAGGTTGTGCTTTGTCCTGGGAGAACTGAACCATCACCTGCGTGATATCCTCTTTCAGTTTCTGGTAAATGTTGATAGAGTTCTTTATCATCAATCGTGAAATGCCATGAAACGTTAAGAACTGTACCCGCCATAGCGTTACTATAAAGATAATTCGCGTGTGCAAGGGCTCCTGAACCTGGATTGGTATTGGCCGTATCATGGACAACAACCCAGTAGACATTATAAGGATTATATTGCGTAATGCCTTCGGGATGTGGTGTCATACCTTCACCTGGACGAATACCTGGACTTACTGGAACAATTTTGGATTGATTAACGCTGTATTCACCAAAATAGAAGCGAGAAACACTTTCATACTTGAAATCATTATAGTTAAATCCAACACCGACTGCTGTCCAGCGATGAGGTGTGGTGTAGGTGACCATGCTTGAAGTCAATAGATCGAGTAGATTGTTTTCATCAAGAGATGCATATACTTCAAATGTGTACGTGTTTTGAACGCCTGGATCATCAACCAGTGATGCTGTGATAGTGACGACACCGGGTGTATGAAGTGAAACAATACCATAGGGGTCAACCGATGCAATCTCAGGATGGTTTGATGTATAAGCTACTTCAGCATCCTTGATTGAAACCGGAAATGGTGTTGCTTCAAGGGTGAGCGTTGTACCAACAAGATTATTGTTGAGGACATTGACGGGGGTAATTTCAATTCCGGGGAATGTTGTTACGGTCAGCGTCACTGTGGCATTGATTGCCGTATTTTGTGTAGAACGCACAGTTAAGGTAACTTCACCACTGCGAAGGGGTGTTGCCAAACCCTCACGAGTAATGGTCATCACTTCGGGGGCTGACGTAATCCAGCGAATATAGTCAGTGGTTAAATCATAAGGTAGAATTTGATACGTGAACGTATGTGTTTCGCCAATCATGATTTCTGTAATGGGATTATTGACAACAAGTTTGACTGGAATCAATGGATTATACGCCGCTTCACTAATAATCTGTGTCTTGAGAGCATAATGGCCGAGTAACATGGATGCTTGAATATTTTCAAACTTATTCATATCTAAGATTTCCATGCCCCAGTAGTTAAGCGTCATTTCAACACTATTATTGGCATTAGAACGGGCTAAGAATCCCGAAGCATTAACAATGGAGTTAAAACGTACGTACGCGTGAATGGTTGCTGTGTTTTCAATGATGATGCCATCGGTCACGTTTAAGATATCGTTACGTTCAACTTTGATTTCGAGTGTTTCTAAGTGTGTTGCACTCGGTTTAACCGATATTGCTGTCATAACATCGGTCAAGATGTTCTTTCTAATCATGATTTCTCCATCATGAGAACCCGTTAAGCTAATTGCTGTGCCTGTTGCTCCGTCGATTGTATTATTTTCAATATAAACAAGACCCGACATGTTTGATAACGTGATGAATGAACCTGTAATATCGGTTGCTTGGATGTTTGTAATCACGAGATCTTCATGTGTTGATGTTGATGTAATGGATGAATTTCCTGTCATGATGAGTTTGTCGATATAGACACCATCAGCATCAACCGTGATGTGACCTTGAACGTTTGTATTATCTCTACCTAATAAGAACATATCATCTTGGGTGATGGTGAAATCACCTGTATAGTTACCTTCTAAGACAAAGATATAGACACCATCAACACCGACTTCAAGTGCGTCCTGAATGGTTCTAAACGCATCATAACCATAAGTAAACTCCATAGTTAAGAAAGGGATTGAACCTGAGGTTAATGTACTATCCACAACGATCTGATTTCGAATATCAAGAGAGTGAGTTGCTACAACTTGATCATTCATTGTGGATGTTGCTATGAAGTCAACCTCTCCTGCTTGGAGAACGACAATTTTTCCTGTTGCATCAATGGTTGCAATCTCTTCATTTGAACTGCTCCATGTGACATAGGGATAAGCTTGGTTTGGGAAAACTTCAACCGATAATGTTTCTTCTTTTCCATAAAGAGTCACATCGGTAGGTCCAATAACAGATAGACTTTCGATTGGGTTATACACCTTAATCACGATTTCTTCTTTGACATCTTCATCATAAGTTGATGTGATGACAACCGTTGTTTCACCAGCAAGTAGAGGTGTCACAATACCGGTATCACTTACGGTTAAAATGGTTTCATCAAGCGATTCATACGTAACATCTTCTTCGCTTAATACAGTGATTTGACCTGTTTCGCCAACAATCATGTCATGTTCATAATCTGTCACATTAAGTGTAACTACCTTACGAACTGTAATCGTGATATCGACTTTAACAGCGGGATCGGTTACTGAAGTGATCGTGAGTGTTGCACTACCTTCAGATACGCCTGTGATGATCCCTTCATCATCCACTGTAAATACTGTTGAAGATGATGTTGAAAAGGTCACTTCATCATTTGATGTATACCCTACTTCTTGTGTGTCGCCTGCAGTGATCACAATCGTTGAAGTCGTCGCTTCAAGTGTGACACGTTTAAGGACAGTGACTGTTATCTCAAAGGTCACTTCATCGTTAGAGATTGATCCAACCGTGATGGTTGCTACACCTTCTGTGATTGCAGTGATCTTGCCATCTTCATCAACGGTGACAATATCATTGTTTGACGAAATAAATGTCAATCCCTTCTTATCCGTCGATTCTACAGGAAGCGTCAGTGTATCACCTTCTTTAAGGCTCACCTCACTTAAACCATCGATGGTAATATTTCCTGTGCAACTTGCTAGAAATAAAGCAAGCACGAGGAAGAATAAACTGGTCGTGATTTTCTTCATACCTCATTTCCTTTCTGTGCAAGCATCACAAGATTACTAATCTCATGACGCAATTTAAGTATACCTTTGGTATCTCTTGTTGGATGAACATCGTTACTTAACATGACAAAACCTATACGATGCATACGATCAATAAACATGTTGCATCCTGTAAATCCTGTATGAATGATTGTTTGATCAAATTCAACATGAGCTCCAGCTGAGGACCTACCGGTCGGTTTATCCCACCCTAAAGCTCGTGCAAGTTTGGATCCATCATCCAGTGTTCGAATTTCGCGAACCTTAAATAATTCATCCAGTGTTTCTTTTTTCAACACAAATGTATTGTTTAAAATAGCTTTCATAAAAAGTCCCACATCATGTGTCGTTGTGAATAATCCTGCATGACCTGCTTCTCCACCCATCGCAAACGATTTTTCATCATGGACAAGCCCTTGTAAATAGCCTTGATAGACAAGGTCACTTCTCAGTTCGGTAGGTGCACATCTGTTTGGATCGGGGTGATAGGATGTATCTATCATGCCCAAAGGTTTAAAGATGACCTCATGTGCATAATCCGAGAGTCTTTTCCGTGTAATTTTTTCAATCATCTGACCTAAGAGGATAAATCCAATGTCCGAATAGACGATTGATGAACCTACAGCATTGATCAGCTGTGCTTCATAGGCTTTATCTAAAACTTCATCGCGGAATTTTAATGTATGAGCACGTCTGATATCTGCAGGTAATCCTGATGTATGTGTCAGTAGGTGGTAGACTGTAATCTCTTCATGTTTGAATCGCTCGAGAACATCCATCACTCTAGTTTGCAGGCTCAACTTGTTTTCTTCAATCAGTTTCATGATCATCGTGGTTGTTGAGATCACTTTGGTAAGGGATGCGACATCATAAATGACATCTTTTCGATTTTTCTCTTTTTCGGGATATAATCTAAAAAATCCCAAGGTATTGCTATCAATAAAACCGCTTTCATTCACGATGGCGTAGGAGGCTCCTGGTAGGGAGCCCTCTTCAATCGCCTTTAATAAAATGTCATCAATTGCTTTCATATCTTTAGTATAAACTTTCGAACCAAGAAAATCACTACGGCTAGTCCAGAAATTGATCCACCGACAATGACAACCGTCATGACGGTTTGATTCACGGGTTGTTCAGGTTCAACAGGTTCATCGATGGGCTCACATGAATCGCCATCCCATTCTTCTCCTGTAGGACACTCGACTTGGTTATCCACACATTCACCATCGATCAAAGTCTGATCAGGTTCACAAATGGGTGGGTTATCCACACACTGTCCATCAATCAAGGTTTGATCGGGCTCACATACAATAGGTTCTTCTGGTTCAACATCGCTTGGCCACGGGAATGAAACATAGGTTGTCCAATAGGTTGTTTCAAGTCTCGTTAATGCTCCTGTAACAAGCACATTGGTACTGTTTAATGTCTTATAACTGAACAGTGAACTACCTTTAATGATGTCATATTTTTGGTTATAACGTAGTTGTTCTAAAAATTCACTTTCGTTCGTCCACGCATTGGTTTCTGCATATCGATAAAATCCATGTCCTATAATCAAATCGACATCGCTTGCTGCACAGAGTTCTGCCCACCAATCCACAAGATCAGCGTAAGGGGCTAAACTGTGGTCAAACTGCCAGTATAACTGGGGCATGATGTAATGTAGCCATCCTTCTTCGACCCATTTTTTGGTATCTGCATATTGTGCAGAATAGCTTTGCATGGTCGAAGTTGAGGTATTTGAGCCATCAATGCCTTGAGATTTCCATATCCCAAAGGGAGAAATACCAAATTTAACAAAAGCTTGTTGTGCTGTATTATAGTTTTCAACGATTTCAAAGATATCACGCACTAAGATGTTGACATTTTCTCTACGCCAATCCGCTAATGTTTGTCCTTCTTCTTTGGTTGCTTCATAGGTATCTTCATCTTGCATGTTATCCATACCATTATAGGAATAGAAATAATCATCAAAATGAATACCATCGACATCGTAATTCGCCATTAATTCTTGAATAATATTTTTGATGTATGCACGAACTTGATTTTCACCTGGATTTAAGATGAGTCGTCCTTGTAAATCCTGAAGGACTAAATCAGGATGTTGACGTGCAAAATTATCGGGATGAAGTGCTGCGAGCTGAACTTCTTTACTTCCTGATGCATTTGATACCCGATAAGGGTTAAGCCATGCATGAATTTCGATACCGCGCTTATGGGCTTCTTGGATGAGATATGCGAAGATATCCCAACCTGGATCTTGTCCTTCAATACCTGTTAAATAGCGTGAAAATGGTGCATAATCAGAAGGATAGAACGCGTCATTCATCGGTCTAACTTGGAAAAAGATCGTGTTAAAATGAAGTTCTTCAACGCGATTAATAATCTTATCAATTTCGTTTTTGTATTGAGCTTCTGATGTATGCTGAGGAATATCGATATTGCCGACGGTTGCTACCCAAACAGCACGAACTTCCGCGTCTTTTTCAACATAAGGTCTTGGAAGTTCAACGGGAATGGATGTGTTGTAGTAAGTGACATATTCACCATTTCGTTCCACATATTGATTTTCTTCATTGGGAGGTAAGTTCAATCTAATACGCGCTTCAAAGGTATCTGATGTATTACCCGCTAAATCTTCTGCATAGTATTCTAAGGTGTATGTTGCATTGATGGTTAATTCTAAGGGTGTTGTATAAACTGCCCATGCAGTCCATGCTTTCCCATTATGAAGACGATACCATGTTTGATCGTCTTCATCCGTATTCGTTAATGAAATCGTGACTGGATCGACATAATATCTACCATCATAGGACCCATCGATGATGATACCTGGTTCATCAGGTGCTGTTAGATCCACATGAATCGTCTCTGTGGTGACGACCAAACATCCATCATTATTTCTGTAATCAATCACATAAGTGCCTTCAGTTGTAAAATTGAGGGTATCTGTATAATTTGTCCAGGTTCCGCCATTGATGCGATAAGATACATCTGTTTGTCCGTTGATAGAAACACTGACTTCACGGTAATACGGATAGTTTCCTGTTCCTAGAATGTCAATTTCAGGAACGGGATAACACGGTAAAACGACATGAATGAGTTGATTGACTTCAACCGATTCAACGCCCTCACTATTCACTGTCTTGGTACGAACGTAATAATTACCTGTTCCATCCAGTGTAATAGGACCGGTATATAGATTCCACTCTCCGACATTTCCATGGTTAATCGCAACCCATATGTCTGATCCACCAGATGTAATGGAGACGGTTGCTCCTGAAAAATAACTTGTTCCACTCATTGTTCCATTCACGTAAATGACGGGAACATCATTATTCGCTTTATCAATTTCAATGGTATAACCGCTAATCAAAGATTCATCTAGCGTTGTGGTGACTGCTTTAACATGAAGATTATGAACACCTTCGGTATTGAAGATGATAGGTGCACTATAGAGTAACCATTCACCACCGTTGATGCGATAATAGATCGTATGATCGGATGTGATGGTTGCTGTGACATTGCTCGTATACACTGATCCATCTTGAGTTCCTGTTAAGACAACAACCGGTGAGGTAACATCACTTTCTGGCCATGTATTTAAGGGAACTGAAGTCCAATGGGTTGTTGTTAAGGTATTTAACTGCGAATAGGTTAAATAGTTTGCACTATAAAATGCTGATCCTTTAATCTCTGGATGTTTTTGATTGTAGCGTAGTTGTGTTTGGATTTCATCAGATAACCAGTTATTCATGTTATGAATACCGTGACCGATGACAAGATCAACATCTGTTTCTCTCACGACACTTGCCCACCAATCAACAACATCTGCATAAGGTGCAGTCGCATGTTGGAAACTCCAATAGACTTGTGGACAGATATAATGAACCCATCCTTCATCAACCCATCGTTTGCTATCTGCAAATTGGTCATGATAACTTTCAGATGTTCCTGTTGAGGTATTGGAACCTTCACCTTGCGATTGCCAAATACCAAAGGGGGATACACCAAAGCGAACATCCTTATTGTTCAACTCATTATGTGCAACCACATCTTCCATCACACCACGAATGACATCATTGACGTTTTCTCGACGCCAATCTGCGAGTGTTTGGTCTGGAAGTTTGTATGTGTTATAGGTTGCTGTATCGGATGATAAACCTGAATATGGATAAAAATAATCATCAAAGTGAACACCATCGACATCATAAAGATCTAATATCTCTTTGACAACGTTACGAATGTAGGTTTTAACCGCTGGTTCTCCTGGATTTAAAATATACGGATAGACATTATTGGAATAGTTACCTGCAATCACGAGATCAGGATTTTGTTTCGCAAAATTATCGTTATGCAGGGTTTCTAACATATCTGCTTTGTTAAGAGCTGTATTTTGAACACGATAAGGATTCATCCACGCATGAAATTCTAATCCTTGAGCGTGTGCGTAATCCACCATGTATTGCATGAGATCCCAACCTGGAGATACCCCTTCAACACCGGTGACATACTTACTCCATGGTGCATAATCTGAATCATAGAATGCATCATTCGTTGGTCTGACTTGGAAAAGAATGGCATTCATATTTTTGGCTTTGATTTTTGCAACTAAGCTTTCAAAATCAGCTTTAAATTGTGCTTCACTGGTGTGTTTGGGTAAGTTTAAATTGAATACAGTGGCTACCCAGACAGCACGAAACTCTGTATCCGATTCTTCATAACTTTGAGGAATCGTTACAGGTGTTGTTGTGTTGTAGTGAAAAATGGTTGATCCACCACGAACAAGATTAATAAGTGGTGAACTTGCTTCTGTCTTAGGTATAGAAAAACTAACGAACAGAGCCAAAACCATCATGATAAAAATCAGTAATTTATACCTCTTCATGAATAACCTCCCCCTTGAAAAGCTTTTTAAGATAGTTCATACCTTGATTTGCTTTCTCGGTGTCGATAAATGTTTTATACGTGAAAAAGACATGGCCTTTCACGATATCGTGCTGATTGGCATAGTTAACTTGATGCACAATCTCCATAGGATCTAAGTAACGACCATCCGTACCCAGCCTGTAAGCTCCGTGGCCGATATAAAGTTTGACATGGCTCTTTTTAGCAACATCAACCCACCAATCTAAAAGATCTGCAAACGGAGCGAGTGCATGACCAAAATCCCAATAGATTTGAGGAACAATATAATCCATGATGCCTTCTTTCATCCAGGATAAGCTGTCCGCATATTGCCCGTAATACGATGAACTGCACCGTGGATCAACGTTAGCACCTTGTGGATCTTGATCTTTTGTTTTCCAAATACCAAAAGGTGAAACACCAAATTGAACGGTGGGTCTAATCTTTTTAATCGCTTCGTTCACACACTTCATTGCGTCTGTGACGTGATGTCTTCTAAAATCACCTAAAGACCACGCTTCATGTTCTCTAAATTCATAGTCTTTCAAATCATTGTAAACATCATCAAGTCCCGCATAGGGATAGAAATAATCATCAAAATGGATGCCATCAACATCATAATGACTGACGATCTCAACCATTGAATCAACAATAAACTGTTTGACAACCTCATGAGAAGGATTTAAGATGATGCCACCCTTCTTATCAATTAAGATATGTTCAGGATGACGTTTAGCAAAATTAAGGTCATCACATGTCTTCAAATATTCATCTTTTGGCATCGCTCCGCTCATGGAAACACGGTATGGGTTACACCATGCATGAAAAGATAGTTGACGCTCTTTCGCTTCTTTAATGATCCAAGCTAAGACATCAAACGGAGGTTTCTTTCCTTCTTGACCTGTGAAATAACGGGAATATGGATTGAGTTTCGATTCATAAAAAGCATCGTTTGTTGTTCTCACTTGGAAGAAAATCGTGTTGATGTTGTAAGAAACCGCAGTATCGAGCATGCGGATGATACGTTTTTGGTAGTCATCGATATCTTCGACGGTCGGTAAATCAATATTGACAACATTGGATACCCAAAATGCACGAACTTCCTTTTTGTGATACGTTGTAGGTATTTCAACGGGGTCTTGTGTTCCAAAATGAACAACGATATCTTTGGTTTCGTTTTGATGATAGATCTTCATGTTATTTCCCTTCATAATACGTTAAATAAGGCTTATGCGCGATGACGAGTTCATCGAATGCTTTCTTCGCTTGAATGCTTGAATGGGTGAGTGGATGAATTTGAAGTGCAAGGAGAGCTTTACCCAAATTCTTTTCATAGATTGCATCGGCAAGAAGTTCTTCATAGGCTTTCACACTTTGAATGAGACCTCTGACCTGTACGGGAAGTTTTCCAATATGCACAGGGATAGGACCATCTTTTGTGATCCGGCACGTAATCTCAATCGCACAACCATCTGGTAAGTCTGTGATATGTCCGTTATTGACGGTATTGACGACTTGATAATCGCGTTTATCATTGACGATCGAGGAAATCACACTGCATGCAACATCCGAATAATAAGCTCCCCCACGTTTAGAAAGTTCTTCAGGCTTTTCCTTCAGATGAGGATCTTGGTATTTCTTAAACAGTGCTGTTTCGATATCTTTGACAAGTTCAGCACGTGTCTCATGCTTTTCATAAGATGCTAAAAACTTTTTAAACATCTCTTCGTAGAAATAGTAATACTTCAAGTAAGGTGATGGATATGCGTTAAGTTCACGAATAAAATCATAACTCCACGCGAGTGGATCGATATTATTCATCGTCATCTGTTTTTCTTTCATGAGCGTAAAGATTTCCTGTAGACGATCTTTTTTTCTATGATAAAGATTAAAGACAAAGGATAAATGGTTGAGTCCACCAAAGATGGGAACGAGATCACTGGGCTTAACATTGAGTTGTTCAGCAAAATGCATCGTCATGTTAATCGGGACGTTACAAACACCGATGTAACGTTCAAAATCACAATAACGGAACACAGCTTCGGAGACAACACCCGCAGGATTCGTGAAATTGATCAGCCATGCTTGATCACATAGTTCTTTCATATCCTTGATGATGTCAAAGATAACGGGAACTGTTCTTAAAGCTTTGAATACGCCACCTGCTCCATTCGTTTCTTGACCAATAAGTCCATATTTTGCAGGAATGCGTTCATCTTTAATACGTGCATCGAGTAAACCAACACGAAACTGTGTCGTCACAAAATCAGCACCTGGCAAGGCTTCTCTTCGGTTTAACGTCAAGTGAATGGTCATAGGAACACCTGCTTTTTCAACCATACGGCGTGCAAGATTGCCTACGATGTCTAGTTTTTCTTTTCCTTCCTCGATATCAACAAGCCATAATTCAGTGATTGGAAGTTCATCGTGACGCTTAATAAAACCTTCGATGAGTTCTGGGGTGTAAGATGATCCGCCACCGATGGTGACAACTTTTAGTCCTTGTTTCATCGTTTGATCCTCATTTCTATTAGATTTGATTCAATGGTTTCATCTTGAACGATATGCAGATGATCAAGTGCACGCAAGTATCCACCAATCATTGGAGGATAGATAGGTCGTACAAGATAAGCCTGTGGAACTTCTTCCTTCAAGCATTTAAGCATGGTATCAATCAAGAGTTGGTTGCCTTCTTCAAAGACTCTTCCTCCAATGACAACCGGGATTTGATGATGCTCTTCTTCGATCTGTTTGATCACACCTGCGGTTTGATAACCAAGGAATGTTGCGATTCTTTCAATAATTTCTTGACAAACTTCATCGCCTTGATTGGCAAGTTTGAAGGTGAGTGCGGTGATTTCCCCCATTTGATGACGATCCAGTTTGGGTTGGGGGTAGAATAAGGCAACTACATCGGCCATCGATTTAACACCAAGTAGTGGTGGAATGGCATCCATCAGTCGTGTCTTTTTATAGGTCAATTCTTCTGCACGAAATGCATAGTGTAGGGCTTCTCGTGCGATATCAAGTCCACCACCATAAATACCTAAGGTAAAGCCTAAACTTCTTAAAATAGCTTTTTTACCTTCACCATGGATGGCAGCAGCATTCGTTCCCGTTCCACAAATACATACAGCACCATAGGGTTCATGGAGTCCGCTTCTTAAAATGAGCCATGCATCATTTTCAATCGTAAAAGGGATATCTTCTAAGATAGGTTTGGTTGCGCGTGATAAGCGTTCGATATCGCTTTCTAAATCTGCACCTGATAAACCAAGGTGTGCATAGGTAATCTGTGATTGAGTGATGTTCATGGTCTGAAGCATCGTATCCATCATCTCAGATATAACTTTTTGATAGATCTCAACACCGAGTGATTGATGATTACATCCCGATGAAATGGCTTGGTAAAGGAGATGACCTTGACGATCAAATAAACCAAGATGAGTCTTTGTTCCTCCACCATCGATACTGATGATCATGTATGTCCTCCTATACCCAATAGGTTACTTGTCCTAAAATGACTTTTCGTTTTGCTCCGGTTGCTTGAAGTAAGTTAGATGGTCTAAGCGATAACGTCTCATGACCTAAGATGAGAAAAGCAAGTGCTTCTTTGGCTTTTGAGTTAAAGCCCAAATCTTCGAGTTTTAAAATGGTTATTTCTGGTAACTGCTTCTGTATGTTTTCTAAAATAAACGTATTATACGCCCCACCACCTGAAAAGATGATGTCATCTAAACCGTTTTTAGGGATAATCCATGTTTGATAGGCATCGACAATCGATTGAATGGTGATCATCGTCAATGTATGGATGATATCTTCTGGTTTTTGATGTTTATATGCTATAAGAAGTTGATCTGTGAGTTGATCACCGAAAACTTCACGTCCGGTTGATTTAGGAGGTTCTAAGCGAAAGAAGGGATGATCCATCATCTCTTGATAGAGTTTTGAAATGAGTTTACCTTGTCTTGCGATTCCTCCATTGTCATCATAAGGTTTTTGATAGAGTCGTTGCATCGCACGATCAATCATCATGTTTGCAGGTCCTGTATCCATCGCAATCACATCGTGTTCGGATGCACCTTTGGGAAGATAAGTAAGATTTGAGATACCACCCAAATTATGAAGAGAACGTGAACGTTTGGGATCAGAGAATAAAATGAAGTCAACATAGGGAACGAGGGGTGCACCCACACCACCTTGAGCGATATCTGCGTTTCTAAAATGTGAAACAACTGTCGTTTTTAATATCGATGCAATCGCACTTGGATCTCCAAGCTGTAACGATGATTGAATGAGATGTCCTTGATTTTCGTTGATATGCCATATCGTTTGTCCATGTGAGGCTACAAAATCAAGCATGTCAAGTGAGAGATGTGCATCTTCACATACTTTTTTCGCAGCATGCCCAAATGCATATCCCAGTTTCATGTTAAGACTAGAAAGAAGTGCAGGGGTAGCTGCCTTCTCGTTCATCGCTTGTCTGATTTCTTCTTTTAAGGGTTCATCGATAGGTATGGTCTGAAAGGCAATTATCTCTACCTTTGTGTTGAGATATGTCCCTTCGATGTTAGCAACAACAACATCAATCCCATCCAATGAGGTGCCACTCATGATACCTATAGCCATCTGTTTCATGCTATACCTCGTTATACGTCTATTATAATGCAACCCAAGATTAAAATCTTGTATGCGCTTTCGTTATGATTGGTTTTTTCAATTTCGTGAAAAAAGATAGGGGTCTTGAAAAAATAAAAACGTGTGAGGATTCACACGTCTTATCGTTTGAATTTTTTGAATGTTTTATAGGTCATTTCAAGTGTACGTACGGATTTATCGATATCGGTATACGCACAGTGTGCAAACAAGGCATCGACCACACACATTTGACTGATGCGTGATGTCATTGCACCACTTCGAAACTCTCCTTCAAGAGAAGATGTATATAAGACAATATCAGATAAATCAGCAAGGATGGAAGATCCCAATTTCGTGATCGAAATGATTTTTGCTTTATTTTCTTTCGCAAGCAGTGCAGCACTGATGATTTCTTTTGTTTTCCCTGAGTTAGAAATGAAGATGATCACATCTTTTTGATTGATAAATGATGCATCGACGAGCTGTTCGTGAGATTCACCTTGAGCGATACAAAACTTATTGATTCTTCTTAATTTCATCTCTAAGTCTTTGCAGACGAGATAGGATGACCCTTTACCGAAAATGAGGATTTTTCGCGCATTCATGATGATTTCAGCAGCATCTTTTGTCACTTTCTCATCATAGAGTTTGAGTGTATCTTCTAAAACTCGGATATTGTTTTCAATGGCTGAGCGCCCGCAGTGCTCATCACGTCCTAAAATAACATCCACATATTCTTTATTTTCAGGGATTTCAACTTTAGCATTGGCTAGAATAAAATCAATTTTAAAATCCTTAAACCCTTTATATCCCAGTTTTTTGCACATCCGAACAACCGATGCAGGTGACGTATATGCGGCTTCTGCAATCTTTTCTACGCTGAAGTCTTTAATCGTTTCCTTGTTTTCGATGAGATAATCCAACACTACACGCTCAGCCATGCTGAGTTCTTCTTTGTATTTGAGCATTGTCAACATGACACTCATGAACGTTCACCTCGATAAGGCTTATTGTCAGGGGTATTCCCATGCAATAACATTATATCATCATTAAACTGATTTAGAGTAAGAAAATGAATGCGCTTTACTTCGCTATAAGTAAACAAAACATGGCAAGCTCGCGCTCGCCATGCTTTGTGTGGAAACCACATGATGGAGGGAAAAAATGAATTAAATCACTTTACCTGGATTAAGAATATGTTTCGGGTCAAATGATGCTTTGATGCCGCGCATGATGGCGAGTTGTTTTTCACCAAGTTGCTTCTTCATAAAGGTACGTTTTGCAAAGCCAATCCCGTGTTCACCAGAGACAAGTCCACCAAAACTGAAGGCTTTTTCGTAGAGTGCATGGAATCCAACTTGAAGTTTTTCTTGCCATTCGGCATCCGATAAATCATCTTTGCAAAAGTAGATGTGCAAGTTACCATCACCAACATGTCCAAAATAGGGAATACGGATGTTTAAATCATCAGCAATCTTTCTGACATATTCAAGAAATGCTCCAATGTTTGATCGTGGCAACACAACGTCACATTCATCAATTTGTGAGGTCGATGCTTTGATGGCTTCAAGGAATCCACCACGTACAGTCCATACACTTTTACGTCGTTCTTCTGTATCAACAAGGAAAACATCAAGAGCTTTATATTTGTCAACACATAATGCGCTGGCGATTTCAATATCCTCTTCAATCGCTTGTTCATTGTTGCCATCATAACTGATCAAAAGATATGCATTATAGTTGTTGTGAGGAATCTTTTTGCCTAAGAAAGTTTCACTGTATTGAAGGGATTGTTTTTCTAGAAATTCAAGTGCTGTAGGTAGCACATGATCCATAATAAGTTTTGGTGCAGCGCTGATGGCATCTTCTCTTGATGCAAAGGGTACGAGTAAGCTCACTGTCTTCTTTGGTTTAGGTATCAGTTTGAGTGTCGCTTCAACGATAATCGCAAGCGTCCCTTCACTACCGATAATTAAATCTTTTAAGCCGTAACCGGTTGAGTTTTTGACAACTTTACCCCCAAATTGAACGATTTCACCATCAGGTAAAACCACTTCAAGACCTCTCACCCAATCTCTGGTTACACCATATTTGATGGCACGCATACCACCTGCATTGGTTGAAATATTTCCACCGATGGTTGCTGACTTTTCACCTGGGTCTGGTGCATAAAAGAGGTTTTCCTTTTCAACGTGTTCATAGATATCCATCAGAAGGACACCTGGTTCAACACGCAATGTGAGGTTCGTTTTATCCAGCTCAATGATCTTATTCATCTTGGATAAATCAAGTAAAATCCCTCCATAAAGCGGAACACAAGCACCAACGAGTCCAGTACCACTTCCGCGAACAGTCACAGGGATGTTATTTTCATTGGCATATGTCATGATCTTTGAAACTTGATATTTATCTGATACAAACACATGAATTTCAGGATAGGATAAGACCGTACCTAATTCATCATGTGCATAATCTTTTTCAATATGTTCGCCAATAAAGGCTTGTTCTTTTCCTACGATGGCAATGATTTCGTTGAAATCTGTTTCATTCATACGATGGTAGTTCATGGATTCACCTTCCAGACTTGATCGATCAGCTTATTCAGTTCTGGTAATACTTCATAGATATCACCAATGATGCTGTAATGACTGATGTCGAAGAGTTTGTTGTGTTCGTCTTGATTGACAGAGATGATGAGTTCAGCTTCCTTCATGCCTTCAATATATTGAACAGCACCACTGATGCCTAAGTTAATGATGAGCTTGGGTTTGACTGTACGTCCTGATAAACCGATTTGATGTTTTGCATCGAACCATCCGTTTTCAATTAAAGGACGTGTACATGCGACTTCTGCATTGAGTTTTTGAACAAGCGGTTGAATAAGTTCCAAATCTTTTTCTTTTTTGAATGCTCGTCCGACAGCAATAATGACTTCAGCTTCTGAGATATCTTTAACTTTAGGTTTATCAGTTGCTTGAAGGAGATGTGTTCTTCTTGTCTTATCAATGGACGCTGTCGATTCATAGGAGACGATACCATGTGGTTGTTCTTTTTTAGGTAAATTAAACATTTTGTACCGAATCGTTGCAAGTTGAGGACGATGATGAGGTGTATTGATTTTTGCCATAATATTTCCACCAAATGCAGGACGAATTTGGAGTAAATCGCCTTCTGGTTTAATATCGAGCATCGTGCAATCTGCGGTTAATCCTGTCTTGAGTCTTGCAGCAATACGAGGTGCAAAACTTCTTCCTTGAGGTGTACTACCAAAAAGAATGACGTTGTTTTGATACGTCTTAAAGAAATGCTCAACAACACGACTGTACACTTCAACATCAAAATCATCAAATGATTCATCTTGATAAGCAAAGACTTGATCGACACCATAGCTTAAAGCTTCAACAACCATCTGTTGAACCTTGCTACCAATGATAATGGCGAATACCGGTTCTTTCGTCTTATTCGCAAGTTCTTTTGCTTTTCCAATCAATTCCCATGATACAGGATGTGCATGATTGTTACGCTGCTCAACGTATACAGCAATCCCTTTATAAAGCGATTTATCAACACAGGGTCTCACGGTTTCAACGAGTTCACATACTCCGTTTGGCCCTTTCTTGACACACATCTTGCAAATTTTACATGATGCATTAATTGATAAATACATATCTGTGTATTCAAATGCATTAAATGGACAAAGGTCGATTAATTGTTTTGCAATATCAGGTGTCACTTTGTCGTTGTTGACTTTTATATATGCCATGATATCACCTATACATATCGACTTTCTTTGAGAATATCAAACATTTTTTGTGCGAGTTCTTTTTTGTTTCCAATCACTTTTTCTGTGTCCATCCGCTTTTTAGGAGGAAATATTTCTTCGACCTGTGTCGGTGAACCGGAAAGACCATAGTGTTCAGGATTTTGATCTTCAAGATCTTTCAAAGAGATCATTCGAATGATTTCTTGCTTAAACATCCGTTTTCTCAGATAAGAAGGAAGTCTCGGTGTGTTCATGTCTTTTTCAATCGTGATCAAACATGGAATCGTGATTTCAACGATTTCTTCATGATCATCATAAGCACTTCGTAAGATGAGAGAATGTTCTTTAACTTCGATGATTTCTTTGACATATGGAACATGTGGAATGCCTAAAAATTCAGCAATCTCTGGTCCAACTTGGGCAGTATCACCGTCTGTTGTTTGTTTACCACATACGATGACATCATAGTTTTTAATATGTTTAATCAATTGAGAAAGCGTGTAGGATGTGGCTAAAACATCGGCACCAGCAAATCTTCGATCACTGATCAATGTTGCATGATCGGCACCCATATGCAGTGCTTCTTTGAGTGCAGCGGATGCTGAGGGTGGTCCCATGGTAATCGCATGAACGGTTGAACCTTCTTGTTTTGATTTAAGCATAAAGGATGCTTCTAGTCCAAAAAGATCAAAAGGATTCATCTTCACATTGTTCCCATCACGAATCAAAACACCCGTCTTGGGATCAACTTGGACATTGGAGGAAGCTGGGACTTGTTTAATACATGTAATGATATTCATCTTAGACCTCGATATAATGTTCTCATCTCTACGTTATCATAGATAAAATATTTGAAAAACCTTTTTGAATGATATCACATCATTTTTTCATCTTTAGGAAAATATGTTCGTATCAGAAGCCAAAAAAAGCACCCGAAGGTGCTCATGTTACTTCAACATTTTTTGAATGCGATCGTAAACATCTTTTTTGAATCGATCAATATAGTCAGTGATGTATGTGGTGATATCAAGATCATCGTGTTCAATGAGTGGCGTTAAATCCATCGCATAACTCATGGCTTGTGAACGATCAACTTTATGTGACGTTGCATAGGTTGCATTGGATAAACGACGTCCTGCTGTTGCTAGGTCATAGCGTTTACCACCAACAATTTGTGAATCAAACACTTCAACGAGTGCAGCTGCTATATTAGGATGTGCTGAGACATCAAATTCAACTTTTTCGCTGTCAACCATCCAGTCTAAATCACGCCAAACTTCACATCCATAGACTTTTTTAGGACGATCTTTCTTATCAAGTGTGCGGATGGCTTTGATGACTTTGGTTGTCACACCGATGTGGGTATCATGCTTATCGGCTAAGTTATGTGTGTATAAGATCTCTGGTTTAGCAAGCAATAAAAGCTTAGCAAACTCATCGATGATTTCAATGTTCGCTGGATCCTTCATCTCTTTGCTTGGATAATCAAGAAGAGCGAGTGCACCAAATTCACCGATGAATGCGGCCTTTTTCTGTTCAAGTTTACGTATTTTAATCATTTCAGCATCCGTATAGTTCTTATAGATGCTATCTCTTGCTGAACCCGAACCATCGGTTGCAACCACACCAAAAAACCACTTATCATCACGGCCGAAACATTGAACGATGCCATCATATGCCATGATTTCAATATCATCTTGATGGGCAGCAATCGACATGTGTGTTGTCCGTTTAACGGCTTCTTCAACAGGTTTTTGATCAGGAATAAACCATTCTGCTTGGGGGTTGTTTAATTTCATAACTTAACCTCTTTTCTTGATATCGGGAAGGCTCGCCGCAGCAATTGACTGACCGACGCGGCGGCTCTTTTCATCGGGTAATTCGATGGATAGACGCTTTGATAGTTCGGGGAATTCATGGTTGATTAATTGATTAGCACGTTCAATCATCAGTTCTCCACCTTTTCCTGAGAGAACACGACCAAGCACGAGAACATGCTCAATGTCGTAAAATGATGCATAATAAGCTACACCATAACCGAGATAGACACCCATGGTTTCATAGATTTCTTTAGCAAGCGGATCATTATTTTCCATCATCTGTTGGACTTCTTTTAACTTCTCAGCAGGCGATAAAGATGAATCAAAAACATGTCCTCCTGCTTCTGCGAGTTTAATGATGGCATCTTGTGAGAAATACTTTACACCACACCCGCGATCACCACTCCATTCGTCAATCATCGCCTCGTGATGATAATCTATAGGAACAAAAGCAAGCTCATTTAACCAACCCGTAATATGTCCATCTTGATCAACATAACCGGCTGCTTCTGAAGTTCCCATGGCAATGCCCATCACACGTCCAATGTTCTTACTCATCGCACCCGCAAGTGCAGTAACATCACCGTCGTTAGCAACTTCAAGGGGAACATCTCCCATTTCATGTGCTAAATCAATGAATAATCGTTTGACTTTTTGTTCAAATAAATCATCCGGAACTTTGATGAATAGCGATGCAACTTTAACCTCATTATCAACATAAACACCCGCTGCTGATACGCCAATACCATCAACACGAGGGAGATGGGATGCTGCTCGATCTAATGAGTCCTTTATCCCTTTTCGGTGATACTCGGGGTTATCCATCAACTTAGGATACCAAATAACTTCTTCGGAAAATACTGTTTTACCATCGATGACAGCAGAGACCTTGCGATCTGAGCCGCCTGCATCAAATCCAATACGACAACCATCTAAATGACGTCCAATGGGTTTTGTAATTTCATATGCATCGGGTAGATGATGAAAATCAGTAAGCACAATCTCAAAGGGGTGTCCATAAATACGTGTCATAAAATCAACATCGAATGCACGTAGACCTTCTTGATGATACACGCTTTTGATGTACATGCCTAAATCTCTGGGACATGAAAGATAGACTCTAAAGCCACCTTTTGTCCAAAGCAAGGTTTTGATCAATCGTTCAACATAACGATAGTTCGCTTCGTGTTGTTGATCTTCTTCACCAAAAATCAAGGTAGAGAAGGTTGAAATTTGACCTTGATTACGTTCTAAAGCAATCCCTATTTTTGTGGGTTTATTCGATTTTTTCACCGCTTCTTGATAGGCGATATTCCCCAAAACAATGGGTGAAAATTGTGGATCTAAAGGTAGAGGTCTTGTGGAGCGTTGGTTAAATTGAAATGTTTTCATGTCATGTACTCCTTTTATTCATCAAAAGATTAATCTTTGATTTCTTCTTGTAAAAATGATTTGAGTAATTCCATAAAGCGATTGATCTCATTCGGATGAATGATGAGGACAAACTCTTCTGAGAAATCTGAATGCTTATAGTTGAGTTGATCTGCTAGTGCTCGTACTTTTATGACATATTCACCTGGTTCAAGTGAAAGTGTGAACGATTCATCATCTGATGCCAATAATGTTCCATTGACGCTCACCATATAAGATAAGCTATGAAGCACAGGATCAAATCTTAAATCACCTTGACTATCCACATAAAGATTCATGGGACGATCAAGCTTAATGCGTGGATCAGGAAATCCTACAGGGGCTGGTCTTGGGATGTGTTCACCCTTCACGATAAAGACACCATTCGTGACTGCACGTACCGTTCCATCTGATGGAGTATTTAAAATATCGTAACCTTCCTCCTCGTTGAGGAGGGCCATAGTGGAAGAACCACCACCATCTAAATTATACGCTTTTACGGCTTCAAAATAAACCATGATTTGTGCGAGTTCATAAAGATTGACTCCATCCATACCAAGGGGCTTATTTCGTCCATCAACAACAACGAAGAAGACTGTGCCATCAGCTTTTAAACCGATTGCAGTTCTCGGATGTTTAAACGCAGGATCGAGTCCCTTTTCAAGATAAGTAACGGGAACACCATCGGTCACGATTTCATCATAGACACCCACTGCAAAACGGACATCTTCAAAGCCACAACCAATTTTGCGTTGAACGACGACATAATCAACATCGGTAATTAAACCATCTTCATTAAAATCTGTACCCACGATCACAAATGTATGATCAGCCACGGTGACATCGACTTCAGTCATGGAATCGAAAGCACCGCTACCGAAATAACGTACACCATCCATTTTTGTTTCTTTCGCATCGATAATAACTTTGTTATGTGCAGACGAAATGGGTAGATCATAGTTATCAAAGTAGACCGTCACTTTATCGTTTGCAGTTGGAAGATTATTGATGCGTTCAATTGAAACTTCCTTTTTTAATGCACCATCTTCGTCATAAACTAAGAGCTGATAACCGGAATAACAAGGAACACCAAAGACTGTTGTTCCATCATCTTTAAATCCCGCAAGAGGACGTGTTGATACGACGCCAGATGCAATCACTTCAAAATTACGTATATATCCACCTTGAGGTTGTCCGTTTAAATTTGTGATGGATGTGTTATAGAAGTCACCATTGACACCACCAATCACTTGATAATTGGGATAGCGTTCATGAATGTCATCCATATGGGCAAGAATAGTTCCTCTTCCCCATGAGTCATGAGGTTTATAATTATCACCAACAACAATATTTAAATCATCATATAGGCTAACGTTTGCACCAATATAATTGATCACTTGATTTGAAGTGACTCCCTCATATTCAAGTTGTCCCACAATTTCTGTGTGACGAACACCTTCAACAAATCGTGTTTCACGTGTCGTAATCGTGAGTCGCATGCTGGCTTGGACAGACTGTCCAACCCACATGATACTGATGATGAGTAATAGAATAAAGGATGTTATTTTTTTCATGGTGTACCTCCTAAAGCGTTGGTAGCACAACGTCGGTTTGACCGATTGCTGTGATTGTCATGCTGAATTGATACATGATTTCTCCAACTGTCACATTGAAGATGATCTGGCTAAAGTGCGTATCACCTACGACAAGTTCAAGATTCGAGACTGTGCTTCCTGGAAACTCAGATTGGAAAAAGAGAGCAACATCATCATTGTAGTCTGCTTGTAAGAAATACTTTCCACTGACTTCTTGGAACCATGAAGCTTCAAGGTCGTTAAAAAAGTGGAAGGATTGGCCTTGTGAGCTTTGATTGACTGTTTCTTTTCTGTATCCTTCACCAACTGGAAAATAGTGATCAACTTGTGTACCATTTTTTTGATAGAAATGCGTTTGGTCATCCATCATAAAGGATGACTTATCATCATCGACTTTCATCTCAATTTCATAAACGGTCGCAAACTGTTGAATGGTGACTGTTAATGTATAGTTGTCTAGGTTTTCCATCGCATCAAATGTTTTTTCAAAGTCTGTTTTGATAACAACTTTCTCACAAACACCATCAACTAAGATTTCATCATCAGCACACGTGATGATGGTAGGTTCTTCTTGTTGGCAAGATGCAAAGACAAAAAGGCTAATCAGTAATATAACATATGCTATTTTTTTCAATGCCATCCACTCCTTCTGTGACGGGTAACGTATACCTTACACTATTATTTTAATAGTTCATGGGCGTAAATAACTTTCAATAAGTGTAAATATCAAAACTCGCAACGAAAAGAAAAACCACAAGTGCCAACTTATGGTTTATTAAAACATGATTTATTTACAAATCATAATCAGATAATCATCGGGTTCAATGATGATACGTTTTGGCTCATCGAGGTTACCTTTGAAGATCTGAAGTTGATGATCACGTATCAAACCAATCAATAGATAATCTTCATCCCCACTTCGATAAAAAGAGTAGATGGCTTCTGCAGGATTTGCAAACGATAATGGAAGTGATGACCGAATGACGTGTTTTGCTTGATATGCATAGACTTCATAGGTTTGTGTGTTCGTATCTTCTGCATCATAGGTCAACAAATCAATGAAAAGATCATAGAGGTGACGATTCTTTGAAAGCTGAGTCATCAACCGACTGATGTATTCATTAGATATGATCGTGTTTTGAACATTGTAACTTTGAGCAATATCAAAATGTCTTGGATCAAGCAGCTCGATAATGATCTCTGCATGATGCTTTTTAGCAAGCTCTTGTGTCATCAAAAGAGTCACAAGCACATCAGAGTCATATTCATCGGGTGATAGATCATCCGCAGATAAGATTAGAATATGATCAATTTTTTCTAATCTATCTGTTGTTTCTTGAATAACTTGAGCATCATTCGATTCGATCATTGTCACATGAATTTTCGTGTTATTTTCTTTTTCATAAAGCGAAATAGAATCTAAGATATAGGGAAGTTTATGGTTCTTTCCAAAAATGACAATGTGCTTATCATGATATCTAGATTGATCTCTAATTTCTAATTTTATGTACGATGATAAAGGTGTAGCACGTAAGCTATCAATGTCTGATTTGGATGATGATAATACATAAAGTAAATCATGATGTGTATAGATGGGAATGGCTTTATTGTGCGTTTCCATGAATGTCTTTGGATCTGTGAAAGGCACTGTATAGAACTCTGCACCTTCAAAAGATAAGAGTTCATGATAAACTTGATTGAGTTCCGGCATCAGTAATGTTTGAGCGATCAAACGTCCCATAAGTTCATCGGGTAGAAGCGGTAATATCTGGTCACTTCGTTTGGCATTTTTAGCAATATAATCGTTGATTAAACCAACAGATTTTTTTTCTTTAACTTCTACTAAAATCGTTTGATTTTCGCTTATGTTTAAATTCGAAACGAGCATCAATGTTTTCATGGCAAGCATATCGGTATGCGATGTGCTTTGATCTTTATTTTCATCTGCTAAAATAATGATGGCTTTCGCTTGTTCGATACACACGCCCATCAAATCACTTTTCGCAAAGACCTCACCTTGTCTCACAATGATGTTGAGTTTTTTCTGTTTTTGACGACCAAAAAGCTTTCTTGAAATGGCATCTTCAATCATCTCTTTTGGATGTTGAGATAAGATGACAACCGTTGTTGTTTCATCATCATAACGATAATCAGCAATCAGTTCAAGACCTTTATAATTCCAGTTTAACATCACGATATGATCAGCAAGATAGAGTTTATTTTTACCTTCTTTTGCTGTTTCAATAATCGATGAAAAGAGATTTCCCACATAACCGATGATGCCACCCGTGAACGTAATCATGGATATCAAAATGACGATAATAGACATGATTCGTATCGCATAAGGAACGGTTGGATCGTAAAAGCCTGGTTCAAGCATCCATGTAATACCCGATTCCCATAATGCTTTCACGATACTGCCATACTGACCAGGAGCAATTACATAGGCGAGTAAAGATGAGATAAACCATAACAAGATGTTAAACATGACGATCATGATGAGCAAAATACCGCGAGCATTTTGATCACGTTTTATACTTAGCCATTGTCTGAATGACTTTGACATATCTTCACTCCTTATCCTTATTCTTTCTTGTTATCTTTCGCTTCATGAACAACAACTTGTGGGAATGGAATGTTAATCTTTTCTTGATCAAAGATCAGTTTGAGTTCTCGGTTGAGTGCACGTCTAACTTTGTTTCGATTGATTTCTTCACACTTTGCTGTCACTCTCATGACAACCGATGAATCAGCAAGTTGATCGACACCTACATAAAATGGGCCTTCTACGATTTCCGGAATTTGTTTTTTGATGTTTGGTAAATGCTTTTTAATGGTATCTTCAACCTTGGCTAAATCAGCCTCATATTCAACAGAAATATCGGAGATAGCAACCGATAATTCCACCGATGTATTGATAATACCGCGAATGTCTGAGTTATTAATGATGAGGACGTCTCCATTTAAATCTTCAATCTTCGTCGTTCTTATACCGATCTCACGGACAATACCTCTTCTGCTATTGATTTCAACGATATCACCTACAACAAATTGGCGTTCAAAGATGATGAATAATCCTGCTAAGATATCTTCAATTAAACTTTGTGCTCCAAAAGATAATGCAAGACCAATGATTCCAGCACCAGCAAGGAGGGTTGGTGTATCAACACCCCATGCAGATAAAATCAAGAATGCTGCAATAATGAAACTTGTATATCGTATCACCGAGGACATGAGTTTTCCAACGGTTTCACCGCGGTGGCCTTTTCGTGTGAGCAGATTAACCAAGAAAAGAAAGAGTTGGTTTAAAATCCACACGAACACCAAAATGGTGATACTTTCTAGTATAGTCACATAATGATTTTGAAGAAATCGAACAATGTTAAAAAACTTACCAATGGAATTGCTGATGATGGCTGAAAACGTCGTCCCCGGGAAAAGAACATCCGCTAAACTTCCTAATAAGATTAGAATAACGATGACACATGAGATGACGATAACTCTCACTTTTTCTTGTTTACTGCGGTCTCTAAAGTTCATAGATTTCACTCCTTGTGATAGATTTCATCATGAATGACATGACGGATGATATAGTGTTGTTCATTACGTATCCCGATGACGATGCGATAGCTCATCACATCAGGAATGAGAATGGTGAATTGAACGGATTTACTATTGATACCCGGAGTAAAACTGAAAGTTTCTGAACCCATCCATATGGGTTGTTCTCCTGATACATCATAAATCTCAACATAGGGAATTTGGAAATGATGAGAGGGATCAACAACGGTAATACTTACCTCGAAATACATCAGTTGTTCATTGATCTCATAGGTGACTTGATAGTCACTTAATGTTACAACCTCTTCTTCAAGAAGTGTAACACTCTCTTCCCTCAATGTGCTTGGATTGATATAGGTCGCAACAACAAGAATACGATAGGTTGTTTGAGCCTTCAAGTCTGTTAAGAAAATATCGTGTTCATAACCTTCGAGGTCATCAGAATGAATGGTTTGTGAATAACGTTTTTGACTACCTTCATAAACATCAATCGCATACTTCACACGAACTGAATCCTCACTGCTATGATAAAGCGTTAAATCAATTTGATTTTGGTCAACGCGATCAAGATAAACAGAACTGTATAAGTTAAAGGGCGGTGTTACCCACATCTCATCAAGAATGATAGGTCCTTCTAAAGTCATTGCTTCTAAGTAGAGATGTGTTCTACTAAAGAGATGAAAGATCTCAACGGTCTCTCGATCACTGGTAATGAGGACGGACTGATAGAAAGGTTGGTCTTCATAGGTATAACCATAGTAGAGCGTGACCGATTGATAAATGGATTCTGGATCTCGAATAAGGACATCAATCTCATATGAAGGTTCCATCTGATCACCAACAGGTCGATACCCTAAAATCGATCCTCCTGGTGAGTCTTTTGTTCGAATGACTCGCGTATCTAATCGTTCTTGACCAAATCCTTTATTGCCATAGATACTTAACCGGTAATCCGTATTTGACCTTAATCCTTCAAAATAACCACTCGATTCACCAAGATCAATCGATACTTCTTTTCGATCGAGCTGACTTTCTAAGACGACCATGAGTGAGTCAAGTTGAAGTGCTTGATCATGATCTGTGACCGACACTTGATAAGTAATGATATCAATCAAACCTTCAGCTTTCATAATTTTCGCTTCAGGGCTTTTTGGTACAAAAAGTGTAACAGCAACAATCACTGCTGCTGTAACAATAAAAGAAGACAACCATGTCTTAACGATTTCGTATTGACTTTTCTTTAAGCGACGTCTTGATGCATGCATGTGTTCACCAACACCTCAATTCAAGAGCGTGTCATCGTGATGCCATCTTGGTGCCATTTGCTTATATTATACGCCAATTGAGGACGTATGTTCACTCTTTATTTCATATCAATCAACAAAAAAGTGGATGCGTTATCCACTTATTTTAACTGTTCTTGTTTTGCAAGATTGCTATGAGCATCACGCGTGATGCGTAAATCGAAAAGTAATGTGATGAGACTCTTGTGATAAGGTATAAACGTTCCTTGATCAATCATGGATAGAATCTCTTGAAGTGAAGCCCACTTCACCTGTTGAACTTCTTCATATTGTAGTTTTAATGTAGAAAGATCAAGATCTCTTTCAATCAAATACATATCATCATAACCAAAGGAAAAAGGAATAGTGAGCACAGGGCGTTCGTTACCAAGATCAATGGATAAACCGAGTTCTTCTAAGACTTCACGCTCAGCAGCTTTTCTCGATGTATCCCCTGCTTGAGAACTTCCTCCTACTGTGATATCCCACATATTGGACCATCCCTTTTTAAAGGGTTGTCTTTGCTGAATGAGCATCTCACCTTTTGAGTTAAAAATGCACACATGAACGACTAAGTGATAATAACCTTGAGGAACTTTTTTTCCTCGCTCTAACGTCTTTCCTGTTAACTGTCTATTATGATCGTATAAATCCCAAAGTTCCATATGCTCACCGGTACTTTCTGACAATCGCATCCATCTCAGGTTTGCGTTCTTCGAAGCGTTTCACAAGTGTTAATTGACTCATCGCACGTTCAAGATTATGTTTGGGACGATGAATCTTAAAATAATGATCACCGAGAAGATAGTCCATCAAAAAGCGCATACCAAGTTCTAAAGTAATCAAAATGGCACTATCACTTAAATGCTCAAATTCAGTTTCAGTCATGGTCTTTTTCAAAGGTTTGATAAACCCACGCGTGAAAGCATCATAATAATCAAGATTGACATCAATCAAAGAAAGATCGGTTTCATCCTCTTTCGCAGTGCTACATCCAAACCGTATGGCATCGCCAAAATCATAGAGCAAACTACCCGGCATCACAGTATCTAAATCAACCAAACACTTGACCTTGGGCTCATCTTTATCAAAAAGAATATTATTGATCTTTGTGTCATTATGTGTGACACGTAGTGGGATGGTTTTATTCTCAATACCTTTGACAACAAGATGCATGAAGGATGCACGTTCATGAATAAAATGAATCCATGGTTTGGCTTCTTCAATGCGCTCAGGAATCGCTTGTTTAAGCGATTCAATGAAATGAAGATAGCGCTTAGGTGTATGATGAAAATCATTAATGGTTTCATATAAAAGATTCGCATCAAAGGAATGAAGTCGGTGTTGAAATTCACCAAAAGCTTCTCCTGCAAGTTCAAGATATCTGGCATCTGGAACTTGTTCATATGAAACAGAATTTTTAACAAAGTGGTATAAACGATAATATCCTCGTTCTTCTTTAATGAATGATTCACCTTCTAAAGTGGGGACATACGTCAATACTTTATCTTTCCAATCGATGCCCTCTTTTTCATATTGGCTTTTGATATGTTCAGTAACCAGCTCGATATTTCTCATCAACTCTGGAATTTTCTTAAAGACTGCTGGGTTAATCCATTGTAAAATGTATTGGCGAAACGGCTTTTCGCACGTAACTAAATAGGTTTCATTGATGTGTCCAAATCCAAATTTTTCATGTGAAACATATGTTCCTTCATACAAAAAACGTTCAATAATTGTTCTCATAGTCTACCCCATACATTTAGTGTTCACTTCTTTTATTGTAGCACTAAACAAAAAAGATGAGAACTGAAAATAAAAAAAGGGGGGGTAAACCCCTCTTATTCCCCACCTAATGTCCAATAAGCATCCTGTGTTTTTAACAATTCTTTAATCTCATCAATCAATGCTAAAGGGGGTAAACCCAGTTCAATCATCTCACGATGAAAGTAAAAATAATTTCTTCCATCAGGATATTGATAGCGATAGCCAACATTTTCAATCGCACCTTTAATCATCCCCGTGTAGCGAAAATCAAACGCTTCGATCGTTTCCCTTATCTTGTCATGAAAGAATTTAGGGTATGATTTCGTTGCATAAAACTTCATATGAAATGATGGTCCATATTTTTTACTGTAAGCAAATTTGGCGATCTTCTTGCCCTTCTTTTGAAATGTAATGATCAAATCATTGGTAGGCGATGTCTTTGGTGTATAACGTAAATAAACTAGGAAATCTGCAATCTCCCGAAAAAAAGCTTCATGAATGTTAACTTCTTCAAACCATCGATCTAACATCGTAACACCTCACTTTTAAGATAACACAAAAACGGGCCACATGGTGTGACCCGCTTAAGTTTTTTTATTCGCTTGGAATGGTTGACCATGAGGTGACTTTGAGATGCCAATCAAATGCTTGATAGATGTATTCAAAGCCAATCAAATAACCTTCAACTCTGATGATGGTTCCAACGAGTGGATTCATCGTATTATTGAATGGTTCATATGTATCGCCCCAGATTTGTAAATCATAATCTTCGTTTGCATATCCGATTTCACGAAGATCATAGGATGGATACCATATATTACCACTGAAAATCACTTGACCTGTAAACGAAATGAATTGATTGAATGTATCCGGATCTAAATAATCAAGCGCTAGAATATCATCAATGGTCATCACAACCGGTGTGCGTGTTATGGTATGATCGCTTGATACGATGATGATATCAAGGGTTTGTGACATGACGGGGACATAATCTTCGTATTCAAAATGCGCTCTCATCGCAAGCACTTTCACCATATCCCCAACTTCTGGTGCAACATTGATGTATTGGAAACCAGGAAGTTCAACATAGATTAATCCTGTTTCATCTTTTATGATCATGAAATATTCAGGGAATATATATTGCACCACACCTTCAGTGATGTAGTACTGGCCAATATTTCCAAAGAGAACTTCACGAACACTCACCTCTTCAATCGGTTCAATAAAGATTGAGAACGTGATGGTTGTCGATGTTTCAACAGAGGTGTCGTAGTTGTAATATAGGATGGTTGCTTGAATTTGGATTTCAGTCAACGATGATACAATTTCTGCATACGCTTCCCACGAACTCACATGAAGTCCATGAATATCTTCATCAACTAAGCTGTATGAAATCTCTGTTTCTTGGATCATATCATAGGTCATTAATTCGATATGTTCACCTGAACGAACGATCATATCATCATATCGTGCCATGATCTTTTCTGCTGTAATGGTGACCTTTTCTAAATCGTTATGTTCTGGAACCCAAACATCGTCGTATCCACCTAAGAAATCAACGAGTAAATAATCAGCAAGAACCCATTCATGTGGATATAAAACATTAATATAGACGTAATCATCAAGATACATCAAAAGTTGGTCTTTAGATCCACCACCATCACGTTGGATGAAATAACTTGTTGGTTCATATTCTCTTAATTGATGACGAATATAGACTCTTAATCCCTGATCATCAACATAGAAATAATTGAGATATGGATCATATCCTAATCGGCCATAAATGTTAATCACATCACGTCTGATATCATCAACTGCAAGATCAATTGCATAGAGATCATCAAGTACAAATGGCCGTGAAACGATGTCACTCATGTCTTCATATCCTGGTTTATCAACCGCTTCAACATTATACGTATAGTTAATCGTACCATCAATGATTGCTTTTTTACCGATGAGTAAGACCTGTTGACCAGAATCAGAATATATACCCAGATTGCCTGCGTAATAATAGACTTCTCCATCAATCCAGAAGTATGCATAATCAAACGAAGAGATCATAACAATCGCTTCAAGATAGATGTCATCAAATGGCACATTGACATCAAATAAGTCATCTAAGGTATTCGCTGTATATCCCATCACTTCAACGGTAAAGCTGCCTTCAGCAAGTCCTGTACCATAAGATACTTGAACTTCAATATCAATGGTGACATCGGTTGGTGTATGTAAAATCAGATATTCATACTCATAATCTTCGAGTAATTCTTGATGGTTAAGCGGTGTATAATCAATCGTTACATCACCGAATAATGGATGATAAAGTGTTAATGGAATGCGTTCATTCGGATAGTATGGTTCATCCCATCGGTTATACAAGACGTAAGCTAAGATCTTTTCAGCAATCACTTGATCATCGGTTTCGTTCAGTTCAACAATCATTCCATGACCATAGTTCGTGTAACCGAGTACAAGTGCAACCTGTTGTTCATCATAGGTTGATTGACCAAGGATGAAACCACGAATCTTCACATCAAATCCTACATATTTTTCAAGTTCTTGTTGACCATAATAGACTGTTTGAAGACGGATTCTGCTTTCTCCTGATACAAGATCATAGCGTCCATAATAAACACGTTCTATTGTTCCCATCACTTCGACATATTCACCGAGATGTTGATCCATGCTGTGATCTTCTGTCGCGAGTGTTTCAATGGGGACATCATGCTTCACAACGACAGGTGTTGTACCATATTCATAATCCCATTTAAAGACTTCAAAGACGTAGCGACCTTCTTGATAGGTCATCGTTCCGGTTGCGGTTGCAAGATATCCGATTTCTCCACCACCATAGAAATATTGGTAGGTCAAGAATTTCACGATGAGATATCCGGTTTCATCAGCAAGAAGCATACCACTCGAATAATCATCGTATGGGAAAGTTGTCAAAATGGTGGCTTCAACGGTTACAATTTCACCAATATGTGACTTACTTTCAGCTATCGTTAATACACCCTCTTCTGAAACAGTGGGCAATATATCAAGATTGATGACATAGGTTAAGTCATCTTCACCAATCGAGATTGTTACCGATAAAGGAATACTTAGTGCTACTGCTGTTGGATAGGCATATCCAAAGTTCACATCAAAATCATCTTGATACTCAGACGGTACACTATACGTCATGCTTGCTACAAGGGGCATATATGTAGAGGGTAATGCACGCGATGTGGATGATTGAAGAGGCGTCGACCATAGATCATCAATCCAGTTTTTAACCATTTCTTGTTGTTCAGTTAATGAATATGATTTCGATGAAACGTCGCCTTGAATGCCGAGATAATAGAACTCCCACGTTCCACTGTAATTATAATATTCAACCATGAGGTCAATCGTGACAAATTGATCTTCCCACTTGGAAAGTTTATACATCGTGTATTCATCGATGGCTTCAAATTCGATGTCGTGTCCAGGAATTTGTAGATTGAAATACCAACCATCCCATGTTAGATAACCACTGGTTGTAATCATTTGATTATAGGATGAGATTTCATCAGGATCCATCATGGTGATTGCATCGATGGTCATTTCATGTTTTGCAATGGAATATGTTTGATCACGACTGATGATACCAGCGACAATAGGAATACCAACTTCGCCGTATTCTTTATACAAGTAAAGTGATATATTTGCAGGATGATTATAATCTTGATAGCACTGACCATATAAAACAACATGGTCACCCGCATAAGCATCGATATTATAATTTTCTACAAGAAGTAAACCCGTTTCGTCTTGTAAATATAATCGGCTTGGATTACGATAAACAACGATACCTTCAACATATCCATATTCATAAGCACCGAGTGACTTAAATTCTGCGATGGTTAAAATGTCTGGAGCATTCAACGTTGTTTGATATACATAGGTGCGTGTTGCTTCGTGATGGGTAATCGTCATTTCTAACTGGATTGTCTTGGGTTCTGTAACAAAATTAAACCACTGATAATCTTGGTTGTAATACTCTTCACCTTGTAAGAATGTCCATTCGATATGTCCACCTAAAACAGGATGATAAGGTAACAACATCAAGTTTTCATAGGATACAAACGTATGATCAGCATATTCACGTGAGAACAGGGTTAAGATCATTTCAACACGTTCGGTATCGGTATACTCTGGGATTTGGACTTCAAGTCGTTGTCCAGCAAATAAGAAGATCAGTTCACCCATTTCATTGAGTGCGAGATAACCCCGTAGATTAACCTCAAGATCCATATATTCAAACAATGTTTCATAAGCTTGATAACTGATGGTTTGAATCGGAATAGAGAACGTTTCATTTTCAAGAACAAAGTTACCGTGTTCATAGAAACTCATTTCTGATTCCAAGAATCCTCTAAGCTCTACGAATTGTCCATAAAGAGATGCATCATGAAGATCTTGTGTCGATAAATCGTGTAGTGTTTTCACTTCGGTATCATTATTGAGAACATTATTTTCACTCAAAAGATAATAGCCATCATCAGCAACTTCACCAAAAATCATATGGGATTGTGAAACACGCGTGATAGTAACTGCAACTTCATCACCATAATTGAGATCAAGTGATCCTCGCAAATAAAGATCTCCTGTGCTATCTTGAATGACATAAATACCCCATTCTGGATGTGCCATCACAATCGTACCATGAAGGTTATATATCATTGAATCGCTACCATCAATGACATCATCAATGGTTTGATAGAGTCGTGGTTGTAAGTCAAATAATAGAGCATGATCGTATATAATTCCATCAATATCAATATCAACGTTAACGTTCATCACGATAACTTCTGTGACCGCAACAAACCGCTTATTGACAAGATCATAATAGGGTTCATCAAGACTATCGAATGCCATACTGATGGATGAGAATCCCCATGGATCATCGGTGATGAATGGGAAAGGATCCATAACTTCAAAGCTTGTCGGATAGGAAGCATCTAAGTAATCTCTCACCATTTCTGCGCGATCAAGTGAGGTTAGCGGTGTAATCGATATCTCATAAACGCCAAGAATCCAAGAACCCTGATAGCGATGAATAACACCCTTAATCGTGACATGATCATCATAACCATCTGCATAGGATGTTGGGATAAATTGCTTACTTAAATAAACTTCTTCACCCGTCAATAAATCGCGTATGCTATCCAAGTTACCTTGTTTCAATATACCTGTAAGTTCTATCGATTGTGCATAAGGTTGTTCGCTTGATAAAGCGATCATCTGGTTCATTGTCATTGGTGTTGGTGTGATGACATCATAGGTTTGTGCAATGAGTTCAATGTTTTGAACATAGGCTAGTTTAGGTAGTCCATCTTGATGAATCAGGATAGCATCCATTTCATAGGATGATCCCAAAACAACAAGATCTTGGTCATACATGACATAGATATTGGCGTGTCCATCTGTGATATAGAATCCAACATAGGGATCGATTGACATCATGAAGACCGTACCTTGAACATGGACTTCTGTATATGGATCTAATGTAGCGATATATCCTAGATTCATACCTTCTTCTTCAGTGATCCATTTTGCATACAGTGTTAGTCCGTTTAAAGGCATCGTTGTAAAGGTATAAGGTTGTTGAAGTTCAAGATCACGATACCAGCCAGCAAAAAGATAATCTGTCTTTGTCGGTGATAGAGGAGCGCTTACTGCAGTTTGATATCCTTGTGTGATATCAGCTACCGTTGAACCTCCATTTTCTTCAAACGTGATGGTATAGAGATTAGCATTCCACTTCGCATAAAGTGTCATACCACCCGCAGGCATAATCCATGTTGTAAAGGATTGAGTGAGTTCAACATCTTCATACCATCCAGCAAAACTAAATCCTTCTTTGGTCGGTGATGCAGGCTCGATGATTGAATCGCCTAATGGTGCAGTGATTGAAGTGACTGTCGTTCCACCATTACTATTGAAATTGAGTGTTGTTGGTAGACCTTGCCATTTGGCATAAACGGTTGTTCCACCCGCTGGCATCGTTGTAAATACATAAGGTGTTGTTAATGCAGAATCTTGGTACCATCCCATAAATTCATAGCCACTACGAATTGGATTTGACGGTGCGACGATATTGGCTTGATATTTCGCAACAATCGATTGAATCGAGAGATTGGCATTGGCTTCAAAAGTAATCGTATACGTGTTTCGAGAATAATAACGAGAGAGTATCAATGAACCATCACCTAAAACCGTACCTTCAATGATACGATCTTGATGAGTTGTATGTTCTGTAAATCCTAAAACATCAGGCATTGCAGCTGTTGCAGTACTTTCTGTTAATGCTTGGTTGATGATGGTATTGGATAACACATATGAACCATCAAGTGCTTCTGTATAAATACGCGTTGTGTAGTTGACAAGAATGGGTGTCCATCGTGCTTCCAAGGTCATATTTTCAGTCACAGGTGTTGTAAAGAGATAGGTTGAAGAACCTCCCGAGATAACCCAACCATTGAATGTATATCCTACTCGTGTTGGACTGGTTGGTTCTGTAGCGAGATATCCATCATAGATCGTTTGTGCATCAACCGTGGATCCACCTTTTGAATCAAAGGTAACCACAAACTGATCGAGTTCTTCCCATAATGCCGTTAAATTTAAATCCCCAGCAGGCATGGTCGTTGGATATGTTCCCCATCCCAAGAATGTGAATCCAAAACGTGTTGTTTCTGGTAAGACGATGGTTTGTCCGTACTTAAACAGCGGATTCGTGACATTGGTTCCCCCCGCTTCATTTAAGTTAACGATATAGGTGTTTCTCGTATAATACGCTTTTAATACGGCATCACCTGTCGCAGGTAGTGTCATCGTTGCTACCCCTAATGCATGTGATGCTTGGTACGTAAACCCTTCATAGGTGTTTGCTGTCAAGGTGACAACCTGATCAGTAACACCTTCGAGGTTATCGGTATCGATTAAAGTAAATGAGCCATTCAGTTCCTCTTGATAATGCTCAACTGAATAGGCTTTGGCATTAGCAATCCACTTCGCATAGATTGTTAATTCCCATGAATCCCTTTCATCTAATGGATCAAAGGATTCTGTTAAGTCTTCATCGGTATACCATCCATCAAATGTATAACCCGCACGTGATGTTGATGGAATACCTGCTAACAAGTCGGTGAGTGATGTGATCGTTTCAATGGCTGAACCGCCATTGGTATCAAAGGTGACTTCTACTTTTTGATCTTTTGAACACCCCACCAACGCCAAAACAATCATCAAAAAGATGATCAGAACGATTTTTTTCATCTGACACGCCTTCTTTCTTTTATTCGGTGCCAATCAGAGTTGCAGTATCGACATTATGGTTTTATTATAATCCAATGTTTTTATTTTTTCTATTTCATTCCAACAAAAAAAGAGCAAATCGCTCTTTATTTAACCGTTGTTGTGAAGTATTTTTCAATTGCTTGCCTTGTGTACTCTTCATCAATAGGGATATCGATAAGTTCATAAACAAATTTACGAAGGTGAAAGCATTTGAGATATTGAATGGTCTCGTTATATGACTGCATATAACCCAAGCGATAAAGATTTAACTGAAGCTTGAGATGTTCAAAATGAATGTTTGAAGTACGTTTGACGTCACCTATGCCAATCCCCTTGATTAACTCACTTTTGATAATCATATCCAGTCGACCCGCACAAACAATCTTACCTTCGTGTTCAATGATGACAAGCTTTTCGTTATCAAGTGACTCTATACGATGGTATTTTTTGAGGAAAATATAGTTGTTAAACTCGATGGAGGTTCCTGGTAATTGATGCTTTTCAAAAAGTTCGATTTCTTTATGAAGTGCAACACCACGATGAGCTGCCTGTTGAAGAATGGTAGGTTCTACATCATTATAGGGTGATGGTAAAACAGCAGCCACAATTTGTGTGACACTTGGCACTTTTACTCCATCGACATAATAAGTATGTGTGTCATCGATATAATCGACGCGTTTACCATTGATGTATTCAGTGATATCGAGCGAATCATATGCGTTCATAAGTCTTCTCCAAAATGAATCTTTGACTCTATTTTATCACTATCTTATGTTCGCTTCTTCAAATTTGATATTGATGAAAAAGCGAACACAACCTGTGCTCGCTTTTTCATATGGCTTAACTATGTATATTAATGCTTCCGGATAATGAACTGTTTTTAATGACTTTGATTTCTCTTGACTCTTTGTTAGTTAAGTTCATATCACCAGAAACAGATTTGAATTTGATCGTTTTTGGATAGAATTCTTTACCATTAACATCACCGCTAACAGCGCTAAATTCTACTTCATTAGCTTCCGTATCGTTGATTTCGATATCACCACTCACGGTGCTTGAATGAATGTTTCCTTCAATTATTGCGCGTTCAATCTTTAAATCACCGCTCACTTGTGACGCTTCAAATTCACCAATCTTGACATCTTCAAATACAAGATCACCACTGACTGTATTGACTTTCACATACTGAAAATGAGCTGTTTGAATTGATAGATCACCACTTGTTGTATTGATAATGAGTTTGTTTGCATCGAGATTTTGATATCTGACATCTGAACTTACACCATGTTGTTTGACTTCTTCAATTTGAAGACGTTTAGGAATTTCAATTAAGAAATCGATATCATCGGATGAAGAACGCATGAACAAGAGTCCTAATGTTTTTGGTGCTTGAAGTTTTAATGTGTCTTTAGAGTAGGAGATTTCATAACGATCAATATGTCCCTTACCTTGATAATAAACATGAATGTCATCATCTTCAGAAGGTTGAATCACCACATCTTCAGCAACCATTTGGATAAACACATTTAATGTTTGTTCTTCAGGTGTAAAGCTCTTATATAAGGTATATCCATCTTTTTCAATCCGTTTAGATTGTATTCTAGACTGTTCAGCTAATTCTCTTGCCAATATCTTTGGATCGCCAAACCTCGCCGGTATTTCTTCTTCGGTTAATCCTTCTTCCATTGCAGTTGCAATCATTTCTTCATGATCGTGAATGATTTCAGCGATTTCTTCCATATCAACTTTATTCTTGATCAATTCGTTCTTTAAATCGTTTAAGAATGTCTTCATTTTTTTTACCTCCCTGGTTAATCACGTGATAGACGCCTCCAATAAATGCGTCCCACTCTTCTCTCAGTGATAAATAATAGATAAATCCTTTTTTTGTCATTTGATAGTATTTACGAGGTGCTCCCTCGGATGATTCTTCGAGATATGTTTTAAAGTAATCGTCACTGGTCAAACGTCTTAAAATTGGATAAATGGTATTTTCACCGACATCTAAATGCTCTGATAGTTTACTGATGATTTCATAACCGTAACTATCCTTTTCAACTAGCACGGATAAGACACATAATTCAATGATGCCTCGTTTGAACTGAGCGTTCATCGTCATCCCTCCTACGACCTAATTATAGCACAGTACTATTTGTCACACAATACCTTTACATCATTTTGTTGAATAAAAAATGAGTGCTATAAGCACTCAGATTTCTTCAATTTGACTTATTTGAGGGTTGAAAAGGCTAATTCCATGTAGTGATCGTAGGTTTCACCCTTCTTGAGGATCGCTGTATTCATGCCTGGGAAGTGAATTCCACCTGGTTCATACTCACATTCAAGGGTAAGTGCAGAGCGTACTCCGTTGCCAAATCGTTTGGGTAATACATCAAGTGATGGGACGTTGTGCGCAAAGATGACAACAGCTGGATAGTTGGTTTTGAGTTCAACTTGAAGGTCACGATTGGAGTTTTGAATGATCGCACGTCCTGGATTTTTATCAAATAACCACGTATGATCAAATCCGCCAATGGGTGTTTCGCTTAATGCTTTCAGTTTGCCTGTGATAGAACCCATTCTTCTTAAGTCATAGGGTGTCTTTTCAACATTTGCACGTCCAAGTGGTACAAGATTTTCATCAAGTGAAACATAATTGGATGCTTCGACTTTCATGTAGTGTTCATTGATCGTGCCTTCACCATCTAAGTTCAGGTAGATGTGATTGGTGATACTGCATAGCGTATCTTTGGTCGATGTTGCTTCATAGGCGATGCGAACACGGTTATCATCTGTGATGGTGTAGTGCACAAACAAGGTGAGTTCACCGGGATAATCTTCTTCACCATCTGCACTGACGTATTTCATGGATACAATACTTTGATTTGGTTCATCTACTGCTTTCACAACATCAAAATGACGGAATGAGAAGCCGGTAGGGCCACCATGTAATTTGGTTGTTTCTCCGCGGTATGGTTTTACGGGGTAGGACACACCGTTGATCGTATATGAAGGAGCAATCAAACGGCCACCTGTTCTTCCAATCGTCTTTCCATAATAAAACTTTGCGTGTAAGAAATCTTCCATACCATCAGGTCTTACCGTTAATTCTTTACCATTCATCATGACTGAATAAATGGCTGCTCCATAGTTGATGAGTGTCACATCAAGTTCACCGCGTTTAACATGGATTTCTTGGACATCTCCAACGGATGTTTTTAAATGCTTTCTTGTGATCATGTTCATTCTCCTCTTTTATGTATTCATAGTTACCCAATAACGTTCGACAATATTGCCATCTTCTTCAACAAACGTATTTTCTAAAACACCCTTTGCATGAAGAATTGTTTTTCTTGAAGCTTCATTATGTTGATTACAAGTGATCAAGATGGGATTGATACCTATACGTTGACATTCTAACAATGCTAATCGCAATTGTTCTTTCGCATATCCCTTTTGTCTTTCATCAGGATGAATTGAATAGCCGATATGCCCTCCGTGTTTCATCAGTTCATCATCGAGCTCATGTCTGATGTTAACGATGCCTACCATCTTGTTATCGCTTTTTCTTATGCATAGATATTCCGATGATAGAACACGTCCTACGGGAACAGTATTTTTGTGATTGAGTAGTTCTAGATAGTTTAACCAATCGTGTAGATCATCAAAACCTGTGATACCGCAACTTCCATGCAATGATTCATCACGAACAACAAATGCTTGCTTAAATTGATCAATATTAGGAATATCATCTTGTGAAGGTTTCTTTAAATATAGTTCAATCGAATGGTAGTCACTGATGGATTCAAGAATTGACATTTTATCATGACGTTCCATGAGATGGTAGTAGTATTTCCATTCTTTGATTGATGCGAGATAGATTGTTTCAAATCCTAACATCATCCAATCAAAAACATCGCCTTTGTGTATCTCAAATGTATAGGATTGTTGATCTTTTAAGATCACAAACTCAGCCATTAAGTCGACATCAACACCATCAATGACATATTCTATAAAATGCTTTGTTTGATACTTTTGCGTGGATCTTGGTGGTAATCGATGACCAAACGCGTCTAAAATGATAGCTGCTTTTTCGATATCCTCGATGGCAATCATCAGATCAAGATCGTTAAATTGATGGACGATTCCTCGTAAAAAAAGCATCCCTGATGAACCGAGGTTCCATGTGATTTTTTCACGATTAAAGGTTTGAGCAATTTTGCATAATACGTTTAGTTTTTCTTTGATTGACATACAAATCCTCATCTTATACTACCCTTATTATAACACGAGTATAAAAGACCTTTATTCGGACAAAACAAAAAACTCAACCTAAAAGATTGAGTCCTTATGGTAAAATGATATACCCTCTAAATCCTCTGACACCATAATATGAATCCGCACCATTATGATAAATAAATGTGCGATTATATCGGCGATCTCCAAAAAGTGCTCCACCCAAATCACGGATAGCTTGAGGTGATTTTAACCACGATGATGTCTTTAAGTCGAGTGGTTCAATCTGTTGAAGTTCGTGGTACATGTCTTCATCAAGAAGTTCAATGCCAATATCTTCAGCAACCTTTTCAGCGGATGTAGCAGGAGGAAATTTCTTTCTATTCAAACGAGCTTCTTCATCATAACAAAGATTTCTTCTGTCCTCGGGTGTTTCTTTTGAAAAATCAATATAAACCAAATGTCCGCCTAAGGTTGTGACATCGGGTTGTCCACCGGTTTCTTCCATCTTCATTAATGTTTCAATGAGATGTTGATTATTAGATATGTGCTTTTCAATATGACTCCACATCAAACCAGGATGTCGTCTTGGGTGTTTTTCAAAGCGTTCCTTTAAGACAACCATGAGATGTTCCTTTGTGATATGACTCATCTTGATACCTCCTAATGGTGTGCGTCTACATTATATCAAGTGCGCACGTGTGATGAAAGCATGATGCTTTATATGATAAAGAAAAGACCTCAACGAAAAACCATGAGGTCTATGATTTAATAGGTGGTGCGGTCGAAGGGATTCGAACCCTCACTCCGAAGAACTGCCGCCTGAAGACAGCGCGTCTGCCAGTTTCGCCACGACCGCATGCACATATTATTATACACGAAAGACGATATTTGTCTATGATAAACCCATAAAAAATCCCATGCATGATGGGATCTTCTGTTAGCTTTTTGGTTTCGGTTTGATACCTAATATGTTTTTCTTTTTTGGGGTTTCGGTTTGATCTTTTTGTACGGGTTTAGCGGGTTGTTTTCTCGCTTCCTCTATCTCTTTCTTTTCTTGCTCATCGCTTAGTTCTCCAAAGTATTGTAGGGCTGCTTTAATTGTACCGGTAAGCGGAACTGCAAGGAGAACACCCGCAAACCCAAAGACTCCACCAAAGAAAAGGAGGGCTGATAGGATAGCGAGTGGGTGTATATGAACTTGCTTTCCTAATACATTGGGTTGAATAATGCTTCCTTCTAAAGCTTGTTCGATCAATTGGAGTGCAATGACAACAAGCATTGCAATCAAAAAGATATTCCCTTCAGTTGACTGCAACTCAAGATGTCGAGTAAACAAAAAGACGAGTGGTGCCATCACGCCAAGCCATGCACCCAAGTAAGGAATGATATTAAACAATCCCATGAGGGTTGCAAAAATGATGGCGTAGTATACTGGAAACTGTGGAACAAACAGTGAGAGTGTACCTAATGTGATGCTGAAATAGACAAAGATGATGAGCATCATCAGACCTTGGCCTTTAAAATAATTGCGAATGACAACATCACTTCGTTTACCAAGTTCAATCACATGCGGACGAACTCTTTTGGGTGCGACTTTCGCGATATTTAAGAAAATATATTCTTTTTCGCGAATTAACCAAAACATAAAGACAGGTGTTAACACAAAGATCATGATTGCACCAAAGAGTGAAGATGCAAATCCAGAAAGCGAAACAACAATGGATCCAGCGAGTTCAAAGATTCGCTGTATGGATGCTCCATTTTGTGTCATTTCTGTAATGAGATCTGTGATGTCACTGTTAGCAAAATACGTCGTGATAGCGACCATGATATCATTGATAACACCCTGTAAACTTGCATTATCAATCAGCGTTAAAAGACTGTTTAGAATCGATGCCATCTGTGTCACAATGAAATAGATAGCCATCCCTAAGATTGCAAGAATAAAGAGAATGCCCACAAGTATGGCAAGAACAATGGCGATACTCTTTTTAATTTTTAATTTCTGATGAATGACTTGTGAAAGTGGTCCTATAATGAAACTTAAGAAGAACGCAATGACAAATGGAATCAACACAGAGTTGATCGCTTGAAAGATTCGAATCAACGAATTTCGAGTCAATAATTGAAGTACATAGAGCCCTATCAATGACACAGTGATAACAGATGCAATAAGCAGATAGTGGATTAATTTGTCTTTGGTAAGCCATGATTTATTCATGATAACCCCTCCAAGTGATTAGCATCATTATACATGAAATCTCATGAAAGCGGTAGAGGTGCATGCTATAATAAAGATAACGCATAATAAAGGAGCTCACTATGTTTCCACTGATTGGAATAACCCCCAGAATTCTTGTTGAAGATGGTATTGAAAAACAGTTTGTTAATACTCGTTATGTTGATCGTTTGACACCACGTAAGTTAAATACAGTGATGTTAACATTAGGTAATGAAGATGAGGAAAAGCTCTTCGAATTATGTGATGGATTTTTGATCACAGGGGGAACTGATGTCGATCCAAAACACTATGGTGAAACCAACATAGGATTATCCAAAGCTGTGATCAATCGTCTAGATGAATTCGATCGAAAAATCATTCGCTACGCCATTAAACACCATAAACCATTACTCGGTATATGTCGTGGTCTTCAATCGTTAAATGTCTTTTTGGGTGGATCTCTTCACCAAGATTTAGGCGATAAGAATGATATGCATAACCGCATGCCGTCGGGTCACCTTGTTCATACGATTCCACATCCATTATTTCCTTTTGAGCATCACATTCATGTTAACAGTTATCACCATCAAGCAATTAAAGATCTTGCTCCTGGATTGAAGGTTATTGCCACACATGAGGATGGCACTATCGAAATGGTGATTCATGAATCATTACCCATCTTTGCAGTTCAATGGCATCCCGAAATCACACCCGATTCTCCTATATCAAAAATCATTTTCGATCGATTTGCTGAGCTGATTTATACTAACAAAAAAAGTGTTCGTTAAGCCATTTAACGAACACTCTTCTTTTAAATTTTCATTTTCTATGTGTCGCCTTAATTGAATATGATAGTGGAAGTTTTGAGCGCCACTGTGGATATTCATAGAGACTATAGCTGACCTTTTTCATGTTTCCATTATTCCAGAATAGTGTATCAAACTCATGGAGATATTCAATCGTTAATCCGGCACCGATCAAGGCATTGATAATGTCAGAAAGACTGTGATTCCACCAATAGTTTTCTGCACGTTTTGCTTCTGATGCATATCCACCAATAATAAAGTCTTGATCTGCTTTTGCATTTAAATAATCGTACTTCAAATGCAATTCACCACGACCCAACGCTTCAGAATCCCAAACATGAAAGAATGGATGGCTATCATAGATATAGAAATATCCATCATCCTTTAACACGTGTTTAATCACTTTCGCCCATTGAGTCAAATCAGGTAACCACCCCAGTACACCCTCTGATGTAAAAACGATATCGTATTTGTCGTGATGCGTCTCATCAAGCGTGAGCACATTAGATTCAATGTATTCAATATGATCCATACCAAAGTCTTTTTTTAGCTTATTTGCAAAGCGAATATTCTGATCGGATAAGTCAACACCTGTGACCTTCTTTAATCCCATACGCGCAAGCGAAATCGTATCAAAACCAATATTGCATTGGAAATGAATCAATGATTTACCACGAATATCACCAAGTTCTTTGATGATGTTTGCATTGATGGTGTTATCGACTTCTTTAAGTGCTTTTTTGAAGGCTTGATAGTGATCTGCTGAAAGAAGATTCCAAGCTTCTTTATTTTTCAGTATTTCTTTCATGTATCCTCACCTCTTGAGATTAGTATACCATAGGTTACTTCAAATCAAAAAAGGACCAATGTTTCCTCTTTCGGGCGATCAATGTTAAGAAGCGCTACCGCAGACATCTCTCGTTAGTTTTCCAAAAATATAGATTTTGTATATAGTATGGATAGATGAACATGATAAAAAAGACGTGAGTATGTCACGTCTATCGATGATCTTCACTTTTATCTTTTTTCAGTAATTGATTCAAATCAGCAACTTCTTTTTTGTATTTCTTAGAGACTACCCAAACAGCAATCCCGTAGATGATACCTACACATACCATCACAACATAAATTAACCATGTGAAGCGAAACAGATATTGTCCAAATGTATTTCTTAAAACGAAGATACTTGGGATGATGACAAGATAACCTAAAATGGTGTTAATGAGGCTATTTCCCTTTTCTAAACGGAATAGCCATACGGCAAATCCAACAATGGCTGAAACGAGAATGGCTCCTATTTCTAATCTGATAAATGCGTAAGTAACTTGAGCTCTTCTTAAAACAATCAAGGCTAGCAAAAGAAAGACCAGATGCATGATGAGATATACTTTTAAATAAATTCTTCCATAGTCTTTCATCTTTTTTCACCTCTTAACATGGCTTTCAAATCCTTAACATACATCCTTGAAATCACTAAACGATCTTTATTGATGAGTTCAGCTTCCATCCTTCCATTGATTGAGGATTGAAACGATTTGATCATCTTGGGGTTGACCAATGTGTTCTTGTTGATGCGAAGAAAAACATCTTTAAGCATATCCTCAAGTTGATAGAGCTTGTAGTTCACCTCATAAACATCATCTTTGGTATATGCAAACACATCGTGGTCAAGTGCATCAAAATAGAAGATGTCTCGAGGAGCTAGCGTATACATACGCTGATCTTTTTTTCCTTGTAGCGTCAAAATATTGAGCGATAATATTCGCTCAATATCATTGACTTCGGGTGTAATTTTAGGGCACTGAATTTCGACTTCGATGTTCTCTAGCTCAGGAACAACTTTGACTTTAATCTTCATGGACACCTACATATGCGTATAGTTTTGGTAAATGATTAGACTATCATTAAAGAATTGAATAGCTTGATCAATCATGGTTTCTCTTTGATTTAAAACGACTAATACTTCTTGATATGTTTGTAGAATCAGTTCAATATGTTCGAGATCATATTGACCCTGAAGATCAGCTAGACGCTTATAAGCTTGACCTTGTGTTGCGACAAATGCATCTTTGATATCTAATAAGGCATTGTAATTTGTCCAAAGGGCAATACCATCTTCTACACTTAAGCGTACATTCAATTCTTTAAATGCTAAGCGCTCTTGTTGTACTGATTCTCTTACGCTTTTCAAAGTTTGATGCTTAATAACGAGTTCTTGATGAATTTCAATTAGTTGGCGATGTAAATCAAGAAATAATGCGAGATCTTCACTACCTTCAAATGTTTCTTCCAGTTCTTGAACTTCATAATTTAAAAGTTCAACTTGAGTAGAACTTTCAAGTTCAAAGACGTCATTCTGTTGACTTACTTGAATATAGCGTCCTGCAATAAAACCTATTACCAATAAACCCATCAATCCGATAACAACCATCGTTTTTTTCATTGTATCACTTCTCCTTTTCTTTTGTCACCTTCATGTTAACAATTGTAGACAAGAAGACAAAGAGAATGTGCGTAAGTTGCTGATTGCATGGCGTAAGATGTAAAATGAGTGTGATGGTTCCCAGACTATTCATATCACCGATGAATGATAACGCATCCAATCAAGATGTTCTTGAAACAATCATAGGTTTGTGCTATGATGGGTATGTCGCATAAACGAAATAGACAAAGAAAGAATGATTATATGTTTGTTCTCGCTGCAGAAGCCGGTTCTACCGGTCTTTATCAAATGATTTTTTTACTGAGTATTACCATGATCCTTGGACTATTTGCGGGGCGTTTTTTTGAAAGACTTCGCGTTCCTAATTTAACAGCTTATATCATCATTGGACTATTTTTTGGTGGTGTATTATTTTTTGCTGGTCAAGGAGATCTAGTTTCTGCTTTTGATATTATCATTAACATTGGTATTGGATTTATCTCATTTAGCATTGGTCTTGAGCTCAACTTTAAGAAAATTAAAAAACGGACCAAAGAAGTGATTATCATTACTGTATTCCAAGCAGTATTTGCATTTCTACTTGTCTTCATCGCTCTTTATATCTTTGTTCTTCCACTTCATATCGCACTCGTTATTGGATCGCTTGCGATTGCTACTGAACCCGGTCCTATCTTATTGATTACCAAGAAGATGCAATCTTCTGGACCATTAACTGATACCCTTGTCCCACTTCATGGTGTTGAAGACTCGATTACCATCATGATTTTCGGGATTGCGTTATCGTATGCATCATCGATTGAAAGTGGGACAGCATTTGGATTGATTGAAATTCTTACTGGTCCTATCTTAGAAATCGTCGCTTCATTATTGATTGGACTTGTTGTGGGTTATATCTTAACCAGAATTATTCGCTATCTCAAGTATGAAGATGTTGAAAAAGATGTTGTCATTTTGATTTCAACAGTTGTTGCAATTCTTGTATCCATTGCAATTGCACATCTTGGATTTGATTTCTTTGGTATTCATGTTCACTTATCACCCATTCTACTCCCTATGGCAACCGGTATTTTCTTCTCCAACATGTCATCTAATCTTGCAAAACATGAAACCGAACGCATCATGGACTTATTCTCAGCTCCTATTTTGATCATTTTCTTCACTGCCCTTGGTGCTGAAATTGTCTTACTTCTAGCTGAATCATTTGATACAATTAATCTATGGCTCATTCTTGGTGTATCTGCAATCTATGTTATCATGCGTTTCTTTGGAAAAATCAGTGGATCTTGGCTTGGTGGAAAATTAGGAAAATCGAACCCAACTGTTCAACGCTATTTAGGATTTTGCTTGCTACCACAAGCTCAAGCAGCCATCGGGTTAGCATTCTTTGCACGATCAAGTCTAGGTGCAACCCCCTATGGAACAATGATTTTAATTGTGATCATGGTTTCAACCATCGTCAATGGATTACTAGGACCTTTAGGTGTTAGACACGCACTCTTGAGTTGTCATGGTGTTGATGGAAACTCTTGTAACATCTTACACCTTACTAGTCGTGATCCTCAATCACACGAAATCGATGCACATTAACCATCCTGATTTGGATGGTTTTTTTTATGAAAAATAAAAAAGAGCTCGCATGAGCTCCAGGTGTATGTTCAACTAAAAGATTAAGAGTGCAATCCATAACGTTCCAAAGATGGTTAATGTGATCATCATCGTTCGATTGATGAGCGTTTTTATTTTAAGTTGATTGGGATTTAAGGGAAGTTCACCACTTGATTTATACATAAATCCACCGATTATTCCACACATAATCACGCAAAATAAGATGATAAATATAAAGATCATTGGTGTCGTCATATCAGATATTGAGAGTAACGTTGCTAAATATCCAAGTAAACCCATAAAACTAATGATTATGATGATGATTTTATGTCGTTTTGTTTGATAACCAAGATAGAGATGACAAAGACTGTACATATAGAGAAGTCCTATTGGGATAAACCATAGATAGAGTAGAGGTGTCTGAATGTTCATCTTTTCCACCTACAATGCAAAGAGGACATAAAATCCTACTGCAAAAAAGAGAATGACACATGCAGACATGATTGCCCCAACGACTGTTAAGAGAGCTAATGATACTTTATTATTAGGCACCTCTTGAATAGACTCATGCTTAATTTCAATATCAAGTAATTCATCTATAGTCACTTGAAAGATAGTTGCCAATCGTTTTACATTATAGAGATCAGGCAGCGCTTCTCCTCTTTCCCACTTTGAGATAGCTTGCCTGCTAACATCCATTTTAGAAGCAAGATCGTCTTGTGAGAGTTGATGTTGTTTTCTTAGTGCTTGTATTTTTAATCCCATATTGTCCATAAGGTTACCCCCTATGTCTATGGTATCTTATTCTTCAATGAATTCCAAGCATATTTTCATCGTCATCGACGCAACCAACGGTTGCATCATCAAAAATTGAGCAATCATCGTCTTTTATATGATTGTTTATCACGCATTAAGTAGTGTTGACAAAGCCGTAAAAGAAATGAGTGGCCGTGTAGCATAGAGAATATCTACGCTTTTTAGATCAACTGCAAAAATGCCTTGTTGAAGAAATAAAGCCTTAAATCCTCGTTCAAGCGCACCAAAATAGGTTGCTGTCACACAATACTCAAGTGCGTTACCACAGAGAATAACCGTATCGATACCTTTTTTCTTAAGATCTTCTTCGAGAGATGTTTTCCAAAAACTATTGTTATAATATTTATCCATTTTGATATCTATATCATTGACAACAAGATCATTAACAACTTGATAGTCTTCGCCTTCGCCTTCTTCAAGGTCTCTAATGACATAGACTGGATGTTTGAATTGACGAAACATCTTTGATGTGGCATTGATATATGCCATGGTGTTTTCATACAAGGTTGTGTGTTGTTGATGACCAACAAAAGCTTGTTGAACATCGATGATGAGCAAAGCAACATGTTTCATATGCATGACTCCTTTTTAAATTTTTCTAGACGATAGATGATTGAACCACTTCCACAGGCTCAATTTTGACACCTTGTTTGATTAAGCGTTGATTAAAGAGCGGTACTAATGCAATCAGAAACATCAACACTCCACTGATTAAAATCAAAAGAGAGATATCAATTGTATCCGATAGTGGACCAAAAACAAGCATCCCTATTGGTAAGCTGATAGTATGTATCAATCCGAAGACAGAGAATATTCGTCCAATAAAAAGAGGATCTACTTTCTCTTGAATAAGCGCAACCATCAAGGGACTGCTTAAAGAGATAAAGAAACCTACAAAACACCAAAATCCGATGTAGATCCAAAAATTATAGGGAAGACCTAGCCCAATCGTGCCAATCCCAATCAAAATATAACTAAGAAAATAGGTGATCAGTCGATTTTTAAAACCACCCCATGCTGCAATCGTGATCGATCCCAATAACATACCGATACCAAATACTGCTTCAAGCGCTGAAAGTCTCCATGCCTCTGCACCAAATACACGAGCCACTTGAAGATATGTCAAGAAGGAAGGAGCTGCAACAACAATCATAAACAAGAATCCGAATAAAAGGATATTGAGGATCAGAGGATGAGAGAATGCGTACTTGATACCCTCTTTCATATCTATAAAATAGGCGATACTTTCTTGGTTTAATTCCGCTTCATGTTTAGGTAGCTTGACATAGAAGATAAGAATAAAGACGGCCAGAATGGCTGTGATGATATCAATGAAAAAAATATACTCAAGTGTCGTCACAGCAAGGAGTAATCCCGCTAATAGTGGCATGACAATCATCGACGTTGATTGGATGCTTTGAACGATACCTTGAACACGTACCAACTTATCCTTTGGAACGATTTGCTGATAAACAGCAGAGACTGCAGGTTGATGCACTGATTGACCGAATGCACGAATAATCGAAATGATAAAGACAATCCACACATCTCGGATATCAAAGAAAAATAATAATGCAATGATGAGTGTCACAGCTGCAATCGATAAATCAGCAACAATCATGAGCATTTTTCGGTTGAGGCGATCTGCCCATACGCCTGCAAATGGTGAAATAAGAATCGATGGGATGAATGTACAAAGAACCATAATGGTCATCATCGTTCCAGATTGAGTGGTCAAGGTAACATGCCACATGATGGCATACATCACAAGCATAGACCCTAAAAGGGAAACCGTTTGACTGATCATAAATGTTGCTACTGTTTTTTTCCATGGTGTCATGAGATATTCTCCTGTTGTTTAAATGTTATGATGATTCATTATATAACATCGCAACATAAAACACTTCAAATTTGATTAGCGATGTTGATCGATGAGAATAGCGTGACCATCTGGATCTTCTAATATCAGATAACCAGGACCTTGGGGTTTTTCAATAAATGTCTGATGAATAATACCTTTATGTGTTAGGTCTTTCTCGATGATACGAACATCTGTAAATGGATTGATTTCCGTACCTTCCTGACTCCATCCCGGGTTAAATGTTAATGTTGTTTTTTCAAGCATGTTTTCAAACAAACCGATGATGGTGTTCCCGTTTTTTAGAATGATCCATTGCTGTTCAATATTTCCACCTATAGGTGTAAACCCCAATGTTTGATAAAATGTGTATGATTTTTTAATATCCTTCACATTTATACTCACTGAAAAAGCACCTAATTCCATAAGATTGTCCTCCTTGATTGACTTGATTATCCCACAAATGTGCTCTGATTAACAATGATTTCGTTTATATCCATCCTCAGATTGACTACATGATAACATTTCGTTACAATGTGAAGTGACACGAGGTATATAACCCATGGACACACTAACCAAAAATAGACAATCAAATAAAACCATTGATAAAATGGTTTTTCATGTGTTTCACTGCAAACTTTCATCCGATGATGGTGCCGTTGTAGAACTCAAAGAGGGTTGGTTTAACGTTGCATACTTCGTTCGTTTAGAAAATCATCAAGAAGTCGTCTTAAAGATTGCTCCTCCTTCATCCGCTGATGTTATGACCTATGAACGAGGAATGATGAAAAGCGAAGTCACTTTGATGAGTAGGGCATATGACTTAGGTATTCCATGTCCACGTATTTATGGATATGATGATACCCATCAAATCTGTGATGCTGATTATTTCTTCATGGAAAAGTGTGTGGGATCAAACTTCGAGCATGTAAGAGATTCATTAGACGAACAAACACGCGCCATGATCAACTATCAGATCGGTCAATGGACTAAGGAATGGAATCGTGATGTATCGACCTTTTTTGGTTATATGCACAACAAAGAACTTCAAGCATCCTCATGGAAAGATGCTTTCTTTAAGATGGTTAAATCGGTACTCAACGATGGTAAGAAACATCGTGTGGACCTCGGTTTTGAGTATGATCATATATTTAATATCTACCAAAAGTATGCTGATGTTCTTGATGAGGTAACTCAACCACATTTTATCCACTGGGACTGCTGGGATTCAAACGTATTTGTAAGCGATGGTAAAGTAACTGGCATTCTTGACTTTGAACGAGGATTTTTCGGAGATCCTTTGGCTGAGGCGTTATTTCGCATGAGAAATAGGCATCAACTCGAAGGATATGGAAAATTATCATTTACACCGTTCGAGGAAATAAGAATGCGTCTTTACGATGGTTATCTATATTTAATTATGATTATTGAAGATACTTATCGTCACTATCCAACTGATGATATAAGACAATATGGCTATCAACAATTATCAAAATGGATGAAAGATTTATCAATGAGTTGATGATTTCATTCATAGAAAAAGAGTTCGACTCCACATGTGGAATCAAACTCTTTTTTTATCATTTTATAGTTATTGTTTGACTTCTTCTTGATGAATTGCTGGTTTATTAGGAAAAATTTTAGTGATGAACTGTAAAACAATCTTCTTTCCAAAAATCATCAACCAAAAGAATGTAATCATTAAAAATTGAATGATTTTACCGATACCATTCTTCGCGAAAGCTAATCCAACTTTATGAATAACAAGCGCATAAAGGAAGATAGCGGATGCGATGATTGCTTGGATTAAAAACACTTGATCCGATTGTTTCTTTTGTCCAACGATGACTAAATAGGCAAAAAATAGTGTTAAAGCCAAAAAAGCAAGGGTAAACCATGTACCTCCCGGTAATTCAGATGCTGATACTGATCCATCAATCAGATCAGGATGAACAATATATGGCAATAAAATCGCCAACCAAAACAGCAAACCAATGGATAATTGCGCAACCACAAAGATGAACGTTGGTTTGTCGCCATGTAATAAGTCAAAGAATGCTTTCTTGATCTTTTCCATTTTACTTCCTTCTTTCGCCGTTTTCTTTAGAATATCAGTAATATGCAGTAAAGTAAATATAATCCATGACGTTTCTAGTAGTGATTGCATCGGTAGTGTGTTCAAGTATAAATACACATGATTTCATAGTGCATCTTTCTTTTTATTAAATAATCATTCGTGATAATCTAATGCTAAATAGGAGGGATGATGATGAAGCGATTATTATTGCTTATCGTTGTGTTGGTTGCCATCGGATTATCTGCGTGTCAACCGAATGAAGAAACGATTGTTCCTGAAGATGAGTTCATTGAATTAACATTAGAAGAGTTAAGTTTTTATGATGGAAAAGAAGGAAGACCTGCCTATATCGCTGTCAACGGTGAAATCTATGATGTCAGTGATTCGGTTTTTTGGCGAAATGGCGGTCATAATGGATTTGAAGCTGGTCAAGATTTAACCGATGCCATCATCAATGAATCCCCACACGGTCTTGCTAACCTCAGTCGCGTTCCAAAAATAGGTATCCTGGTTGATGGTGATTGATGATGGCATTTCTTAATGCAAACATCGCTTTTATTCTTGCTCTTTTCCTTTACGGTTTCATCCATTTTTTTAATCGATGGATCCACCGTCAAAATGGATGGATATTTATTGTTGCTCTAATACTATCAGCCATGATTTTCTTTATCGACATTCCCCTAATCAGTCCAATCATTGATTCTGGGCATGTGACTCTCGCATTCTTTCTTTTAGTCATGACTGCAGGAATTCTTCCCAAAAAGAGTATTTTTTATAAGAAAATCCTTCTTGTTCGTGGTGATCTTGCTATTTTAGGTTTTATCTTTCTGGTTCCCCACGGCATCGTTCGTCTATCTTTAGCACTCTATGGATACAATCCAACAGGCCTTTTTGCATCCATCATCATGATTCCTCTTGTACTGAGTTCATTCATGGTTATTAGAAAAAGAATACGACCCGATCGATGGAAAAAGCTTCACCGATTTGCTTATCTTGCTTATCTGATGATTTACATCCATCTTGGATTTGATGTCTCCATCAATCCAAATAATTTTTACTTATTAGTCAGTCCGTTAAGTCTCATCTTTCACTTATACTTCATCCTCTATCTTGCATTGAAAGTTTGGATGATGATTAAAAAGAAAAAAGGACTCATGCCTTCGTGAATAAAGGCTGAGTCTTTTTGATTTAATTCATCGCATTCTTATAAAGTAATTGTGTTCTTTCTTTGATGTCATGATTACTGATATATTCATCAAAGGTGCCTTCGTAAACATAAGAACCTAAATCAGCAACTTCAACAACTTTATTACATACCGATTGTAGAAGATTATGGTCATGCGATGCAACAACTAAAGCTCCTTTGTACTCTTCAAGTCCTTTGTTAACAGCTTGAATCGCTTCTAGATCCAAGTGGATGGTCGGTGAGTCAATGAGGAGTGTATTTGCTTGTGATAACATCAGTTTAGCATACATACAGCGCATCTTCTCTCCACCTGATAAGTACTTCACAGACTTGAGTGGTTGATCACCGCTAAATAGCATACGCCCTAAAAATCCTCGAATATAAGATTCAGCAGGTTCTTTTGAATATTGGCGAAGCCATTCAATCAGGTTGAGTTCCTTGCCTGCAAAATAGGATTCATTATCACTTGGGAAATAGGATTTCGTGACGGTTTGACCCCATTTAATCGTTCCAGTATCAGGTTTGATTTCACCAGCAAGAATTTTAAGGAGTGCTGTTTTAGCAAGATCATTATCCCCTAATAATGCAACCTTCTCTCCACGACTGATCGTAAACGATACGTTTTCAAAAAGCTTTTGACCATCAAGTGAAGCACTTAAGTTCTCAACTTCTAAAACATCTTTTCCTAACTGCTTATCAATTTCAAATCCAATAAAGGGATACTTGCGTGATGATGGAATGATTTCATCGAGTTGAATCTTTTCAAGTGATTTTTTTCTTGATGTTGCTTGAGATGATTTTGATAAGTTTGCACTAAATCTTGCGATGAACGCCTTAAGTTCTTGAATGCGTTCTTCCTTTTTCTTGTTTTTATCCGCCATGAGTTTCTGAATGAGTTGTGAGGATTCCATCCAAAAATCATAGTTACCCGTGTAAAGTTTGGCTTGAAAATAGTCAATATCAACCATATGGGTACATACATTATTTAAGAAGTGACGGTCATGAGATACAGTAATAACTGTATTTTGGTAGTCAATCAAGAAGTTTTCAAGCCACGCAATCGCTTCAAAGTCAAGATTATTGGTGGGTTCATCAAGAAGCAGGATATCAGGATTACCAAAGAGTGCCTGTGCGAGTAATATTTTAACTTTATTTTTAGGTAAGATGTCACTCATCTTTTTATTGAAATCACTTTGAGGAACATTGAGTCCGTTCAATAACTTTTCGGCATCAGATTCGGCATCCCAACCATTTAATTCAGCAAAAACAGCCTCCAAATGAGAAAGTTCATACCCTTCTTCATCGGTGATGGTTTCTTTTTGATAAATGATCTCTCTTTTTTGCATCACATCAAATAAAGCTCGGTGACCCATATAGACAGTCTCTAACGCTGTATATGTATCAAAAGCGTTTTGGTTTTGGCTTAATACAGCAAGACGCTTATTTTTTTCGATGATCACTTCACCTGATGTTGGTTCTTTTTCACCTGCAAGTACTTTTAAAAACGTGGATTTTCCTGCACCATTCGCACCAATGACACCATAACAGTTTCCCGGAAGAAACTTAAGATTGACATCTTCAAATATTTTTTTGTCAGAAAAGATTAAACTTAATTTTGATACTGTAATCATTCTTGAACCCCTTTACAAATAAAAATGGCCTAGCATAGAAAGAATTCTGGCCATATACCTCTATAAGATTACCTTATTGATCTTATTTTGTCAATCAATTCATGATGTAAACGTTTAGTCGACATCGATTATGACCAAATGATCTCACATAACATACCACTTAATGGCTGGGTGTTATATAAAGAAAAAGCCCTCATCCATGAGGGCAATAAGAATATGCTTGATTATTCTTTCTCTTTTTCAATAATTAGCACACATAGTGTATCATCGAGTTGTTTAAAGTATAAATTCTTTTCCACCTCGAGTTGATGATAAGTTTCCTCAATCAGATTTTTATCGAAAGAAAGATTGACACTCACATGCTGGTAGACTGGAGTTTTCAATTCGTATGAGATTGAAAGTGTGTTATGTTTTAAAATATAAGCCACTTTATGGGTGTCTTTTTGAATCAAAGCATAATACTTATCATTCTTTTCAATGATACTTAAAAATCCTTCTTTTCCTTCAAATTGAAACTTGAGAACTTTTTTCATATTATATTCCTCTATGATTCGCTCAAATTAAACCATAATCTATGTTGCATAGGTAAAACTATAGACCAAATTTGAATTGACCATCTTTATCCCAAAGTCCCCAGTACGCACCATATTCGCCTTCTTTGCTGACTTTCCAAGCTTCATCAAAAGAAGAGAAATAGAAAAGATGGATATTTTCTTTTTGTGCCCACTCAAATGTGCGAATAAAGTAATTCATCGCATTTTCATATGATGGTACCGCTCCACCGTATTGTTCACCTTTTGTTGGCCATCCAGTTTCACTAATAACAACCGGTTTTCCTTTGGCGTGGGTAACGGCGAGTTCATACATTTTTTTCATATACTCAACAGCAATGTCTAATGCACAATGTTCCCAAAAGGGATAACAGTTGGCAAAAATCACATCACATTCATCGACAATTTCAGGAAAATTAACAAACATATAATAGGCATCAACATAACCGACAGGAATATGAGGAACAGCACGTTTGACGCGTCTGATATAAGAAATGAGGACATCTACCTCTAAGTCATCACGTAGTAACACTTCATTGCCAATCGCTAACATATCTGCATGACCTGACTTTGCGATGTGAATAATGTTTTCTATTTCTTTTTCATTGTTTTCTAAATCAGCATCAATCCATGCTCCAACTAATGTCTTAATGCTCTTCTCGTGAGCGATACGTGGGACCTGTTCGTTGCCGAGTGTTGTTGAGAATGTTCTAATCCACGTTGTATAGGGACGTATAATTTCAAGTCGATTGGCGATTTGCTGCTCAGTAATGATGGATTTTTCTCCAGGGTCTTGACCTTCTAAATAGGGGCTAAAGCTAATGCCAGAAATCTTGTTTTTTAATATGTCTTTAACTTTCTTTTCCAGTACTTCTTTATCTTCGCTGACAATCGGTTGTTTGTGCAATAAGTATCGATTCACATTCAAATAACGTAACTGATCTTTTGGTTTCGACATAGTATCACCTCTTATGTATAGAATAACATAACTTATATGCACTATCGTTAATATATCGTGCTCGAAAAGAGATGAATCTATCTTTGAGTTTATTACTGCGCGTAGGCGAAATTTGCTTCAAAGATTAGATTGTGATTGTTGTATGGATAGTAGTAATGATCGAGATCGCCTACTTCTTCCAAACGAAGTCCACCAATCCATGATAGTGGCAACAAGATTCTATCCTCACATTGATTGGAGCATACGATTTCTGTGAACAGAAATTGTTGTAAGATGAATCGTGTGATGCCATCATTCCACGATTCACCAATGCCAAAGATATCGGATGTTGCAAACACAAAATCGGTGATCTTCTCACCATGATTGTTGTAGACCGGAATCGTGTAAACACCATTTCCAAAATGATATGTTTGTGCAAACTCACTCGAGTAGCTATCGATCGAGACCCATAAAGACATCTGATTCATCACTTCAAACTGAAGTGATTCACGACTTATTTTATCTTTCCAATCAATATCGATGGTTTGATGACGTTTTTGATGATAGAGATCATGATAATCATTATCTGGACTAATTTTTGAAAATGAATAGGGTATGATAGCATACTGAGTGCGATCTTCCATATAGAGAACACCTGAAATGACATCCTGTTCAAAGTCTTTAAACCATTGGTCATCGACGTTGAGTTGGTTTGATTGATATACATACGTCAAGATGGTTGTTTGGCCTGTATATCCATCTAAAAAGTAAAGTGGTCTGACATTAAGTTTGACTACGACTGATACCATCATGATCGAGATGAAAAACAAGAAGACTCCTAATATTCGTTTCATGTTATAGATCCCCCCAAAGATAAAATAAGTTATATCGTGATGCTGATTAACTGAAAATAACAAAATATGGAAGATTCACTGTATACTGTGAGGTTGCAAAAATGTTTAGATAATACATTCCTACAGTAAGATCATAATTGTTATTATTAAATATACGCGTGCGATTTCCTTCGCTATCGTAAAGATAGCAGATGAGTAACGTTGAATTGCTTACACTAAAAGTAAACGTTTGATCTTGAGTGACATGGATAATGATCCAGTCCATATCATTCTCATAATCAATGGTCCCCATGATTCGATTGTCATAGTTAATGGGTAAAGTAAACTCGCGGTAGTACTCGAGAGGAAAATTATCAAAATTAGGGTCTGCGTCCGATGTTTCAAGGATACTCAGTGTAACTATAAAATGATAGACTTCATCAGCATTATAAATATTTTCACCAATCTCTAAGACATAGGATCCCGGTAATAACTGAACAATACCTCGACCATAGCGGATGGTATAGATAAGTTCATCAGCATCATCATAGATTGCAGCTGCTGATGGATGACCGTTCTCAATCGTGACATTAATGAATGTTAACTCAAAAACATCAAACGTATAATAGTCTATATCGCCATCTTTTTCAATGAAGACATCGAAAGCTACACCCATTTCAATAGGAATCATGTGATTTTCATTACTCAAATCTTGAAGGACAATGACATGAATATCAATGCTATACGTTATCTCATTACTGAGTGCTTCAAAGATAAAATAGTGTGTTCCTGGTTCAACGGAAAACAGTTGATCAGCCCACTTACATAATCTTTCTGTCGGTGAAATAACCTGACATACTGTGACTTGTCCTTCTCTTAAGAATTGAAGATCAGCAACTTGATCTGTTGTAAACTGATAGATATCTTTATCCCATTTTCCTTCAAACATGACCGTCATCATGCCTGGAACTAAAGATTCATAAGGCTTATGATCTAACGTGACATCTCCAGGTTTATCTCCTGTAACTAACACCGCATTAAAGAGTATCGTATAGATCATATCAGCGCCGACTTGTTGATGAAATTTCATCATGTACGTTCCTTTTTCAAAAAGGATATCTTGGCGTGAAGAGACACTTAAATATTTAGAATTTGGGTGGAAATATTCAACGCCAGATGCATCGGTTAAATAGTAGTTCGAACTGATATACATATCGCTATAGATCATGATTCTCATGGTTTCATTGAGTGTGAAAATGATCCATTCCTTATCACCATCATAATCATAATTGAGTGATACATCGTTAACACCTTCAGTCATAGTTATACGAGTTCCTTCGGTGTTATCATCAAATAACCGGTCAATTCGAATCGAATAATTGAAGTAAAGATCATCTAAATCAGGTTGAATATAATATACACCTGGCTCTAAATTCACGATTGTTCCCCAACCAACGAGTTCGCCCATATCATCATAAATACGTGAACCTGTTGCTTGTTTAGAACCGCTAAATGTAGATATGAGGTAGGCATCCGGTTCAGTAATGATAATGCGTACATAATCAACATCATCAGCGTTATGCTTGGTTGTGAGATAGGTTTGACTCATATCGATGGAGACCGTATCATCTGAGATTGAATCGGGTAGTTCATCAGCAAAGCCCACATAGATTAATTCACTTAATTCAATCGTGTGGTAAGTATAATCGGCATACACTTTGATTTTGATCAAAGGTAGTGTGTTGGGATAAAGGTGATCGATTGTAACATCAAGTGAATCGCTTTGTGTGGTATAAAGGATGCGATTGGTTAGTCCATCGATAAATTCAAATGTATAACTATTGAGATGAAGATCTGATATGTAATCGCTGGTATCAATAGAGAGTTTAAAATGTTCTAATGTTGTCTCGTCATCAATAGTATAAACCGCTGTATCTTTATACAAATCTTTGGTCTCTGTAATATATTGATCCCTGTTATAAAAGGATGAAAACTCAACGTGAGGTAATATACCTTGTTCAATGATTTGACCTTGTTGATTGATAAATACCATCGGTGTCGAGTAGGTCATGAGCATGCTGTTAGGTAAAACGGTTGTTCTGACTGCGGCAGCACCACCTGAGGTGGGTCTACCCACAACAAGACCAAGTTTCATATCTTTAACAAGTGATGTGAAAAGATTCGCTGCACTATAGGTTGCTTTGGTGGTGAGAATGATGAATGAATTATCGACCTTTTTTGATGTTGATGCTTGATATGTTTCATGATAGACCACACCTGTGGTTGCATTCAAATAACTTAATGTAATCGGATCTGATGTCATGTAAGCAAGTAATTCAACAACGCTAAAAACATCTCCTCCGAGATTACATGTCAAATCAATATAGATAACTTTGTCAGGATTAGCTCTTCCTAACGTATTTTTGAGTTGATCTTTGAGATCACTTGTAAACGCATTAAGTTCGAGTAAGTAATAATCACCATACTCTGTCCATTTAAATGATTCTGTTTCATTGTGATAACAATGTTTAATATATTCTTCGGTATAGAGAACCAATCTTGAATAGGGTAATGGTAGGTTTGTTATGCGTGTATCTTCTCGATCGAGTCCATAATCGAGTATTTGGGTATGGAGATCATCCATCGCAAAAATTTCTTTTTGAAATTGATTAGAATACTGAGTAAATGAGAGAGTCTCATCTAATTTGGCTTCTGAAAACTTTTCTAAATATGAATCAACACTCAAGTAAGACTTTAGACCATAGAAGTAATCAAATAGAAGAGCAGAAAATCGGTAACTATAATTGATCAACGGTTCATCTTCTTCTTGGCTTGAAAGTGGTGTTTCTCCAACTTGTTGTAATAATTTTTCAACATCATCAAAGACGTAGAGATCGTCATCGATGCGATACACATTTAAAGAATAACTAGTCAGTACGAGATTAGCAACATCGAGTGGTAGATAAAATGTATCGTTGGCATAAAGGATATCGATATCATATAGACTTAAGTCAATGGTTAAACCGGGTTGATCACCTTCAACCTCAAAGTCAACCATTTCTAAATCAGTTTCATAGGTAGTATTCTCTACGCTAGAAAGGGCTAAGTAAAAATTGAAATCACTATAGATGAGTTTATTTAATGTTGGTTCAATCGATAGTGCATATTCATCGATAGCATTTGATCCATCACCAGCATATAGAGGTGTACTGATGGTGATTCTTGATGTTTTTTCAATCGAATAGTTATTGATTGCCGGTGATAACAATCCTAAAAACGCTTCAATATCAACATAAGGGATGCCAGGATATCGGTCATCTTCATAGATTGAAAGATGATCCCTTTCTAATGAAACATCATCGACATGATCGATGATATGAAGGATCTCTTTTTCAATGATATGTGCTTCATCATTAATCATGTCTGATAGATCAATCACAGAATCTTCAGGCTTTTTTTGACATCCTATGAGAAAAAACACGATCAAGATGATTCCAAGTATGCGTAATGTTTTCATGGGTCCCCCTATACATATATGCATCGTTAATATGAGTTTATTGTATCAAAAGATGATAAGGATGTCACGAGTGAATAAAGAAAGTGCTCGAAACAAAAGTAAAAACAAAAACGTCAGAATAAAAACCTGACATTTTTGTTGGTTTGATTATATATTCGATTAAATGTATACAATATCTTATCACATATAAAATATCACTTATTGTTATTGAGATGTGAATTTAAAATGTGGGTGATTTTCTCGTCTTCATTTCCATCTCTTTTTACAATATCAGTAACTGATAGATACCCCGTTCTATCTTTAACCGTGCTTCCAATCGATGTAACGACAAGATGCGTTTGACTTCTTCCGTGTAAAGCCAAGAAAGCACGTGCAGCAGGTGCAATTCCACCCGCCCATAGTGGTGTCACTAAAACGATATCTTTTGTTTGATCAATAGCTTCACTGAACGTGATTTTCACTTTTTTATCCACGGTTGAATAAAAACCTGCGCGAATATACCCGATGAGGCCTTTCCAGTTTTTGTGGTCATTTATTTCGATCAGTGGTGCATGAAGAATTCGTGCAATTTTGCTTGCAACTCTTTTTGAATTTCCTGTTCTTGTGAAAAAAATAACTTGATAACTCATGTTTTGACCTCGCTCATTTGAAGTATCGTTTGAACAATTTCATCCATAGCTTGTTTGGATTCGAATATACCAAAATAAATCCATGTATGTAACATTTTCTTATAGATGTGCATATCAAGTGTGACATCTTCTTTTGATACTTTTTCTTTCAAAGCAAGTGCATCTGCATATAAGATATCATAGGTGCCTGACCAAACTGCAATATGTTTTATACCGCTAAATGAACCCACAAGTGGATTCACAATAGGATCATTTAAGGCGTGAGAACCTGCATATAACTTACCAATCTTTTGTAAGGTGTCATGGTTTAATATAGCGTCTTGTTTCTGAATCTCAACAATCTTGGGATCATTCATACTCGCATCAAGCCATGGTGATAAAAGAATGATCTTCTGGTCGATGAGACCTTGTTCTTGGTGCATAAGCTTGGCTAAACCTAAAGCAAGTCCACCCCCTGCGGAATCACCCATCCATATCATCGGTTGGTTTTTATATAAGTCTTTTGCTTTTTCATAACATAGGGTAAGATGTTTATAAATCTCATCGACATGTGCATGAGGGACTAAAGGATAATCAGGAGCAATCACGATACATCCAACACGTGATGCCAACTTCTTAAATAGATGAAAATGTAGTGAGTTTTGTCTTTGAACAAATGCACCTCCGTGTATGTAAAAGATAATGGGTTGGTGCTTTTTCTTTTGTCCCTGCCAAATGTACATCTTTTGATTGTTGAGAACAAGAGTTTCGATATGATATCGTTGAATCCACTTTTTTGGAACTTCCCGATGTTTTTCATTACCAAAGTCGGGAGATGATATCTCTTTAGCAAGCCGCGTGTTAAACTGAATCTTTTTTAGGAATATGTGGATTATCTTGCTTGATATGCTTGCCATAATGAAAACCTCTCTTAGCTTCTGAAGACTTTATCTTTAACACCATTATACACAATGCCAAACCAAATAGTAACAGTAAGTATGAACCTTGAGTTATTCCTGTTTATTATTAAAGTCAATATTACAATTAAGATTGGCTTATTGTATTTTTTTGAGTTGATTTCCTAAAAAAATCCTCTTTCCATATACATCTATACTCAATTTGATTACAGTATCTACTTTAAGAGGATTTTACTATTATCACTGGTTGTTTTATATTTATCATTATCCAACAAAAAAAGTGGACGAGCCACTTTAATCGACGGTGATTTCAAATTGAAATTCTTTAAGGTATTTTTTGATCAAACTAAAGATCGATTTTGTATCTTGGTCAGCTGGACCAAAGAAAATAAAGATGAGAATTGATTCACTCAGTCCAATCATAAATAAAATAAGTATGGTCGATAAGAGATATGTTGTCGGTATTAAAAATGATAGGATGACAAGTGAAAAGACAAAGACTGCATTAAGCCGTAGGAGTGATGTATGTAACATGATGGGTCGTTTGCATATGATCATTGAAACCAAAAATGACCCAAAATAGAAGACAAAGAAAAGAACAAACAGTGTTTGATTAGGGATTAAATATTGTGGGAAAAAGGCATAAAAGAAGTAAGCTGTTGAAAAATAAAAGAGGATATCGGCGACTGTATCGAGAAATTTACCTAGTTTCGAGACGATATTGAACTTACGAGCAACAAGACCATCGAAAAAGTCGGTTGATCCTACAAGAATAAAGGTGAAAAGAAATGAACCTCTCATATCACGATCAACAAAATAATAAAGTAATGGTAAAAAGATAATGCGTGTCAATGTGATCATGTTAGCACTATGCTTTTTAAGTAAATGCATGATAGTCCTCATCTTCTATGATATAGTGATTATTATCATAACATGATAAAACATGGTGTGCAACTATTTTGATGTGGTGTAGAGTGTCCCCTCAATGATGATTCCGTAAACCAAACCCGCAAGAAAACCTGTGAGATCAAAAAAAATTGTTGCACTATAAAAGGCAAATGAGATCAGCGTTCCAAAGAAAATACCACGAAAAAGCGCATGCTTTATATTCTTAGGTCTTGATAATAATCCAATCATTAACCCCATGAGAAGTCGATTAAACCAAAAGGCAAAGAGGTATACCGGTGAAAGTTCACCTGGCATGCGAAGCGATGCACCTACAATGCAAATCACACCAAGGATTGCACCTAAAAGAATACCAATAATAACTCGTTTATTCATGTTTGTGAGATTCCTTTCTGTTTTGTTTAGATGTAAATTTTATAAATAGCAGTTGTTCTTTTTCATAGGATCTAGATAATTGATGTTAGTTGAATGAATGCAGTTGTGTCTTTTTAGATAATTTTTATTATCTTGAATTAGTATATTTTAACATGAATCCCATTGAAATGAGATGTTTTGATAATCAATTTTGTTCTGTTTGGTTTTATGCAGATAAGAAAAAGCCCTTCCCACGGGTGAGAAGAGCGTTTCATATTATTATTTGTGACCCGTACAGGCTCACGATTTTTCCCGAGTTTTTAATATCTACTTAGTTAAAATGTCTAATTTACTTATAAATGTCTCTTCGATGACCTGCATCAACGACCAATATAATTAATTGATCATCAAAAATATGAGCAAGCAACCTGTAATCTCCAACTCTATATCTCCAGATGCCTTTTTTGTCAGCAACCAATCCTTTTCCATGAATTCTTGGATTTTCACATCCATCCAAATTTTTAGATATCCATGCAAAAATCATGGTTGCTATTTGCTTGTCCATTTTTTTAAAGGTCTTTAGTGCGTTTTCGCTCAATTCAACTCGATACATTATTCAATACCAAGTATAGACTTAGCTTCTTCTATGGTGTATGTTCTAGAGTTTTGTTCGTATGCTTTAAATGCTTTTTCGTACAGAAAAATATCGAACTCGTCTTCGATTTTTTCTAAGATTGCTTTTCGCATCACCTCTGAAACAGTTGTTCCATTAAGCTCCGCATATTTCTTTATAAGTTCTAACTCTTTATTGTTCATTCTAATCGATATAGACATATTATAATCTCCTCTGTAATACATTGTACTACATATTAACAAAAAACGCAATACAATGTATTACGTTAAGATAATTTAGTGCATACTATGTGTCTTATACTCTGATTATCATTCAATGGATTCTATCAAACTCCGAATCCCATAAGACCTGTAGCAACGATCAATGTAAATATCAAGCCAACCTTAATAATCATATAAAGTACGTTAATCAAAATCACATGATATATTTGATTGTATTTATTTCTTAAGAGATAGTAGATGTAAGCAACTAATGCATACAGTAATGTCGGTACGGCTATGAATCCTACAAACCCAAAGTAAGGTCCGAAAGTAATGTAGGTAAATAAAAAGAATGAAATAAGTGAGATGATAGCGTAAAATTTATTCTCTTGCTTCGGACTGTTTTTTGTTATTGAAAATAGACATATGTAAATTAATGCTGATACAATCGCATATATAAAGATAGCAGACGAATTGTAATCATTTGCATATGAAGTAACCGCAAAAACAATATCAACTAAAAGCAGTCCATATATGAGTAATCGAGCACGAAAAAGAAGTCTTGATATCATTGAATCCTCCCCTGTGGAAATGCATCATTTGAATTCATTCTATCACATGTTGTACATTAGAGCAAAAAATGCCAAAACTCATATCAACATAAGTTGACTTTTTTTGAAAACTTGTTATAGACTTTTAAGAATTAGGTTTAAATTTGCTTGTGTGCACATAAGTTTTAAGGGATTTTCTCACTTCGAGCAAATTCTGTTTGATTCTATTTTTTTACCAAAAACTACATTATATGAAGTCCGAAAACTATGCATAAATATCATTAAAAAAGCCCTTCCCACGGGTGAGAAGAGCATTTCATATCAATATTGGTGACCCGTAGGGGTTCACGTTTTTTTCAGTGTGCAACAGTACAGACTGATATAGATATCTTTAATTCACGGACTATGTTGGTAACGAAGACTATTTTTATAGATGAGTATAAAAACATTATTAAATCATTATAAATCTTCAAGATAATCAACTCTCGAATAGATAACTCTAA
>Ga0209066_10000194_pt1 | contig 93560 bp, 90 predicted proteins | sample All_14_2_FD_187198 | JGI IMG/M metagenome (GOLD analysis project Ga0209066, IMG submission 187198) | Freshwater microbial communities in response to fracking from Pennsylvania, USA - Allegheny Zone_MetaG_DW_15 (SPAdes) (version 2) ...
CCGTGAGGATTTGCCGGCGGGTTTTTGCGCTTTCGCGCCCCGATCGCCCGGTTTCTGGCGAGGGCAGGCGGCGCGGCAGGACGCGGGGCGGGGAGGCCGGTGAGGTTTGGCCGGCTCGTCGCGCCGACGCGCGGGCCTGTGGTCTTCGGGCGGCATGAGGATACGGTGCTGGCGCAGTCGTTCCTCGTCGGTCCTGGCCACGTGGACGGGTTTGCCGTCGGGGGTGATGCCGGCCACGAACATGGCCGTGGCCACGGCGCCGGGGATGGGGATGAAGCACTGCACCTGCCGGGGTTTCCAGCCGCGGGCGGCGAGCCAGCGCCCCAGGGCGCGCATGTCCTCGTCGGTGGTGCCGGGGAAGGCGCTCATGAGGTAGGGGATGACGTACTGCTCCTTGCCGGCCCGCTCGGATTCGCGGGCGAAAACCGTCAGGAATTCCTCGAAGACGCGGATGCCCGGCTTGCGCATGAGACGCAGCACGTTGTCGCAGACGTGTTCCGGCGCGATCTTGAGCTGGCCGCCGACGAATTCGCGCAGGTACCCCTGCAGGGCGGGCATGTCCTGCAGGGCCAGGTCGAAGCGCACGCCGCTGGCCACGCGAACCCCCTTCACGCCGGGCATTTTGCGCAGCCGGCGCAGGAGGTCCAGATGGGCCTTCTGGTCCATGCGGAAATGGGGGCAGACCGTGGGCGTCATGCAGCTGGCGCGCTTGCAGGGCTTGTCGTCCTTGGCGCACTCGGCCCCCCACATGTTGGCGCTGGGGCCGCCCACGTCGGTGATCTGGCCCCGGAAGCCGGGGCTTTGGGCCATGCGCCGGACTTCGCCCTCGATGGAGTCGCTGCTGCGCGAGGCGATGCGCCGGCCCTGGTGCAGGGCCAGGGTGCAGAAGGAGCATCCGCCGCCGCAGCCGCGGTGGCTCGTCACGGAGTCGCGGATCATCTCCTCGGCCGGGATCGGCTTTTCGTAGGCCGGGTGGGCCTTACGGGCGAAGGGCAGGGCGTAGAGGCGGTCCATTTCCGCCGTGTCCAGGCGCTGCGCCGGCGGCTCGACCACGACGACGCGGTCGCCAACGCTCTGAACGGCCCGGTCCGTCCCGTCGTGGACCTGCTTTTCCATGAGCAGGGTGGCGCGCATGAGGAGCTTCGGGTCGGCCACGATATCCTCGTGGCTGGGGAAGAGGATGGTCGCCTCCACGGCTTCGGCGGCCGCGCCCGTCGGCGCGGTCACGGTGCCGGGGATGCCCGTCAGGTCCGAGCCCCTTTCCAGCCGCAGCGCGATGTCGATGAGAGCCCGTTCGCCCATGCCGTAGACCACGGCGTCGGCCTTGGCGTCGAGGATGACGGGCTTGCGCAGGGCGTCGGTCCAGAAATCGTAGTGCGTGATGCGCCGCAGGGAAGCCTCGATGCCGCCGAGGACCAGCGTGAGGCCGGGGAAGGCCCGTCGCAGGAGGTTGGAGTAGACGATGCAAGCCCTGTTGGGGCGCGCCCCGGCCAGCCCGCCGGGGGTGTAGGCGTCCTCGGAGCGTTTCTTGCGGAAGGCCGTGTAGTGGGCCAGCATGGAGTCGATGGCCCCGGCCGAGACTCCGGCGAAGAGGCGCGGGCGGCCCATGACGGTCAGGTCCTCGGGGCCGGTCCAGCGCGGCTGGGTGACGATGCCCGTGCGCAGGCCGTGGGCCACGAGGACACGGCCCAGGAGGGCCATGGCGAAGGAAGGGTGGTCGACGTAGGCGTCGCCGCTGACCAGAAGCACGTCGAGTTCGTCCCAGCCCAGGCGGTTCATCTCGTCGCGGGTCATGGGCAGGAAGGGGGGCTGGGCCAGGGATGGGCGTGTGAAAAGGCTCATGGTTCGGGGCTATAGGCTGCCCGGGAGCGCGGGGCAAGGACAAAAAAGGCGGCCCGAAGGCCGCCAGGAGGGAGATGGACGCAATGGCGTCATGCCGTGCGGGTGAGGACTAGATGTTTTCGCCGACCGGGCCGGAATCATCCGTGACCGGGTTCATGGCGCTGGGGGCATAACCGCCCATGCCGCGATGGCCGAAGTCGTTCTGGCCGTAACCGCCCATGCCTCGGTGGCCGAACCCGCCCTGACCGCGTCCGCCCATGCCGCGGTGGCCGGGGCCCATGGGCAGGTCGATGCCCACTTCCTTCTGCACGCGGGATTCCAGGGCGTCACGCTTGGCGTGGATCTGACCTCGCAGGTCGCTTATTTCGCGCACCAGGGCGGTGATGGCTTCGGGCTTGGTGTTGGGGTTGCCCGAAAGGGCCTTCAGCAGGGTGCGCTTCTCCCACATGGTGTCGCGCAGGGGCTGGGTTTCCTTGCGGTGCTCGTCCAGGATGGCCTTCAGCAGATCCTGCTTTTCCTGGGTCAGCTGGGCTACGGCCGGGTTGCGGTCCAGGGCCTGGCAGTCGCCGCGTCCGCCCATGCCGCGCATGGGGCCTGCGAAGGCTAGGGTGCTGACGGCGATGATGCCGACGATGGCCAGGGTTGCGATGATGCGGGAGCTTTTCATGATATCCTCCGGTGGTTGATGTGACATCGTTTGTGCACAGAGAATATCAAGGGCCGTGCCAAGTCTTGTCTGATAGTCTATCTTTTTGATTTACATGAACTTATTTTTTCTGATCGGTTTTCGGTCAGGGTCCGGGACGGTCCGGCGGATAGAAAATGATCAGGCCCGGCGCTACCGCTGGTCAGTTATTGACCATCCGCGTCCCGGGTCAGCTTGGGGTTGTTCCAATGCCGGTTTTTGTCGCGCTTCGTCTTCTTCTCCAGATTGGAGCGGACGGCCTCGGTCAGGTCCACGCCGGTCTGGTTGGCGATGCAGGTCAGCACGAAGAGCACGTCGGCCAGTTCGTCGGCCAGGTCGTTCTTCTCGGTACCCTTGAAACTCTGATCCCCGTAGCGCCGGGTCATGATGCGGGCCACTTCGCCGACCTCCTCCATGAGGATGCCGAGGTTGGTCAGTTCGGAAAAATAGCGGACCCCGTAGGTCCTGACCCAAGCGTCGATGTCGTCCTGAAGTTCGCGAAGTTGCATTGCCGCTCCTTTTTCTCCTGCCTACGAAATACCGCCCGGCCTGGCAACGCGCACCCGGCAGGGCGCCAGGCAGGGAAATTGCTATGCATCCCCTTCACTGGTACCCTTCCTTTCACACCAACAACGCGGGAATATCATGGGAACATCCGGCATACGACCCGCGCGAGGCATCATGGACGCCACACACACGAAATCCGCGGGCGCGGCAGTGCCCCCCGGCTACCGATGGGCCCTGATCGTCCTGGCCGTCGCCGCGGCCCTTTTCCTCATCTGGATCGCGGTCCAGGGCCGGGCGCGGGAGCAGCGGACCATCGCCCGCATCCTGACCACCCAGGGGGAGACCCTCATCCGCGCCGTCGAGGCAGGCCGGCGCATGGGCCTGCGCGGCCTGGAGGGGCGGCAGTTCCGCCTGCGCGCCCTGATGGACGAAATGGTCCGCGAGGGCGACCTGCGCTTTGTGGCCGTCATCAACGAAAGCGGCAACATCGAAAGCCTGAGCGAGGCCGAGGACGGCGCCGCCATACCGGCCACCGCTCTGTCTGCGCTGACAGTCTCGGAAGAGCCCGCCTGGAGCATCCTGCGCGAGGGCGGCGAGGCGGTCTTTGTCGTCTACCGGCTGTCGCGGCCGCCTCGCCGTCCCATGCGCGGTCCCATGTTTGGCGGGATGCATTCCCCGGAACCGCTGCCCGAGGGGCGCGTCGTCATCGCCGTGGGGCTCGATGCCACGCTCTACCTGCAGGCCGCGCGCAAGGACGTGCTGACCCTGGCCATGGCCGCAGGGCTCGGGCTGACTCTTGTCTTCGCCGGCGGCGCCTCGGCCTTCTGGCGGCGCAAGGTGGCCGCCCTGCAGGACGAGGTGGCCCGCCAGGAACGCCTGGCCGCCATGGGTACCCTGGCCGCGGGCGTGGCGCACGAGATCCGCAACCCCCTGAGCTCCATCAAGGGGTTCGCCACGTATTTCCGGACCAAGTTCGAACCCGGCTCCAAGGACCATGAGCTGGCCGAGGTCATGATCGGCGAGGCGGACCGGCTGAACCGCGTCGTCTCGGAACTGCTCGATCTGACGCGCCCTTCGGAGCTGCGGCTGGCCAATACCGACCCGGCGGAACTGCTGACCCATGCCCTCAGGCTCGTGGAGGACGACTGCAACGCCAGAGGCATAGCCGTGCAGAAGCGCTTCGGCGACGTCGGCCCGGTTTCGCTGGACGCGGACCGCATGCTGCAGGCCGTCCTGAATCTGCTGCTGAACGCCATCCAGGCCATGCCCGAAGGCGGGACGCTGAGCGTTTCGGCCCAGGCCGTGCGGGACCGCCTGGAACTGCGCGTGGCCGACACGGGCCCCGGCATCCCGCGGGAGGACCTGGACCGGGTCTTCGACCCCTATTTCACCACCAGGAACCAGGGCACGGGGCTGGGGCTGGCCACGGTGCGGACCGTCGTCGAGGCCCACGGCGGCCGCGTGCGCATCTCCTCGGAGCCCGGGCGCGGGACCGAGGTGACCCTGGACCTGCCGAAACGAGGAGAGAAACGATGAAGGCGCGCATTCTCGTGGTCGACGACGACCGGGCCCACCTGACCATGCTCACGGCCATGCTCGAAAGCTGGGGCTACGAGGTCGAGACGGCCCCGGACGGCTCGGACGCCGTCGACATGGTCCGCCGGAAGGCCTACGACGTGATCCTGACCGACGTGCGCATGGCCGAGGTGGACGGCATCGAGGCCCTGCGGAGGATCAAGAGCTTCAACCCCTGCCTGCCCGTGCTGATCATGACCGCCTACTCCTCCGTGGATACGGCCGTGGGCGCACTCAAGGCCGGGGCCTTCGACTACCTGCACAAGCCTCTGGATTTCGACGAACTGCGTAGCGGGCTGGATCGGGCGATGGCGCACGGCGGCCTGCGGCAGGGCCAGGAAGGGGAGTCGGCCGCGGCCCCGGCCGGCATGATCGGGTCGGCGCCGGCCATGCGCGAGCTTTTCGCCATGATCCGGGCCGTGGCCCCGTCCGAGGCCTCGGTCCTGATTCTGGGCGAATCCGGCACGGGCAAGGAGCTGGTGGCCAAGGCCCTGCACGAGGGCAGCCCGCGCGGTGCGCGTCGCCTGGTCACGGTCAACTGCGCGGCCCTGGCCGAGAATCTGCTGGAGAGCGAGCTTTTCGGGCACGAGAAGGGCGCCTTCACCGGGGCCCAGCGCCAGCGAGACGGCCTTTTCGTGCAGGCCGACGGCGGGACGCTGTTCATGGACGAGATCGGCGAGATGCCCGTGGCCCTGCAGGCCAAGCTGCTGCGGGCCCTGCAGCAGGGAGAGGTGCAGCGCCTGGGCAGCGACAGGCCCGTGCGCGTGGACGTGCGGATCATCGCCGCCACCAATCGCGACCTGCAGGCCGAAGTGGCCGCGGGGCATTTCCGCGAGGACCTCTACTACCGCCTGAACGTCATCGCCCTGCACGTTCCGGCCCTGCGCGAAAGGCCGGAGGACATTCCGCTCCTGGCCAGGCATTTCCTCGAACGCTTCGCCCAGCGCAACCGCAAGGGGTTCCGCGGGTTCACCCCTCGCGCCATGGACCTCATGCTGCGTCACGACTGGCCGGGCAACGTGCGCGAGCTGGAGAACGCCGTGGAACGGGCCGTCATCCTCGCCCCGGGCGACATGATCACGGAAAGGGACCTGCCCGCCGGCCTGCGCGCCGACGAGCAGGGGTTCGGCCACGACGGCCCAGGGCACGCCGCAGGGTTGTCGCTGGAGGACGCCGAGCGCGAGGCCATCGCGCGCACCCTGGAGCAGGTCGGCCACAACAAGAGCGAGGCCGCGCGGGTGCTCGGGGTGACCAGGGTCACCCTGCGCAACAAGATGAGGAAGTTCGGACTCGACCAGTGAGATGCTTCAGTAGCGCTCGGGGGCGTAGCGGTCGGCCGTGCGGTTGTCGGCCAGGTCCGTTTCCACCAGCTGGATGAGCAGGCCGGGCTGTCCGTATGGCTGGTGGGCCAGGCAGGTGCCGTCGGGGGCGATGACGCTCGTGGCCGACTCCTGGCAGGCCAGGGCGTAGTTCACGCTGGCGAAGTAGATGCCGTTCTCCGCGCTGCGGCAGATCATGGCCTTTTCGTAGTAGGGCGCGTCGGGGTCGCACCAGTGCCGGGGCGTGTGCCCGGCCACGTTGCTGCCCGTGCACTGCGGGTGGAAGACGATGCTGGCCCCGCGTCGCGCGGCCCAGCGCACGGTTTCCGGGTATTTCCAGCCTTCGTCGCAGATGACCACGCCGAATCTGACCCCCGCCATTTCGAACATCCGCCTGCCCTTGCCGGGCACATAGATGTCCTCCTCGCCGGGATCGAGCTGAATCTTGCACTGCGTCCCCAAAATGCTGCCGGTGGGCGAAATGACCTGGACCATGTTGAAGAGGCCCTTGTCCGAGGGCCATTCCATGGGCAGGATGACGCCGATGGAATGTTCGGCCGCCTTCCGCCGGATGAGGTCGCGGGCCTCACGGATCTGGTGCTGTTCGCAGAGCGGGATGCGGAATTTCCGGCCACGCAGCCCGGGCAGATACGCCGCGGGAAAGCAGAGGAGTTCGACGTCGAAGGACGCCGCATGGGAGATGTAGCCGAGTATCGTCTCGACGGCGTCGTCGATGGACGCGGGAACGGGTGCGGTGGCGAGTCCGATGCGCATGTGCGGTCCTTGGTGGGGCGGTGGACGGAAAACGCTTTGCTCGTAATGGAAATTCCCAGGAAATTCAAGGCGAAGGCGAGGGGGGTCAGGAGGCGGCTGCGAGCTCGGCGATCTTGGTGAGCAGGACGTTCATGTCCGTCAGGGGCTTGAACAGGATATCCGACGTGGTCAGGCCGATGGCCGACAGGCTTTCGGGCAGGTTGTATTCCACCGAGCCCGTGAAAATGACGAACCTGAGGCTTGGGTCGAGGCGGCAGGCGCGCAGGATGAACTCGTTGCCGTTCATGTCAGGCAGACGCATGTCCACGATGCAGATCTGGGGCTTGCCCGTTTCCACCTGGCGCAGACCGTCCTCGGCGTTGGGGGACGTCATGACCGTATGGCCGTGGTCCTCCAGGTAGTCGGCCAGCGAGGAGCGGAGAAAATCCTCGTCCTCGATGATAAGGATTACGGGGGGCATGGACATGGGGGCTCCGGTATCGATGCGTTTGTCATACAAATGTCTTACGAAATGTCAGTAAGTAATATTGCATATTCGATGTTTCCAGACAAGACTCTGGATGCGTACGGATGTGCATCCGCCCCCCAAAATGCGCCGTTCGCCGAAGGCTGACCGACGGGATCGACGTTGCGGACCCGTCCCGGAGAGATGTCAGGGACCGACAAATCAGGCGGTTGGCAAGGCCCGGCGCGGGGAGGCGACGGTCAGCGGCGGCGTAGCGCAGGCCAGTGGCCAGTTGCGGGACGCCGATGGCGTCGCGCCGTACAGGGGGCCCAACGTCCCTTTGGCCGAGAAAGGCGTGCCTGCCTTGTGAACTATGGTACGAAAGGAGCGACCGGAATGAGCCGGACCATCGTATCACCGCAGCAAGGGAGGACTATATGCCAATCGTGTCCATCGGCAGCCTGGATCAGACGCGATTCCAGGAACTCGTCACCAGGAAGAGGGCCGTTTCGGCCGTTCTCAGCGCCCTCATCCTGGTCGTCTACTTCGGCTTCATCCTGATTCTGGCCTTTCGCCGCGACCTCCTGGCCCTCAAGGTCGGTGAGCACCTTACCCTCGGGGTGCCCGTGGGGCTGGCCGTCATTCTCTCGGCCTGCGTGCTGACCGGCATCTACGTGGCCTGGGCCAACAGCGCCTACGACGAGTCCGTGCGCGACCTCGTGGACGGCATGAAAGGGGGCGTCAAATGAACGAGTTCACCTCGACCATCGGGCAGCCCAACGCCGTGTCCATCGGCTTCTTCCTGGCCTTCGTGGCCTTCACCCTGGTCATCACCTACTACGCCGCCAAGCGCAGCAGGACGGCCTCGGAGTTCTACGCCGCGGGCCGTTCGGTCACGGGCCTGCAGAACGGCGTGGCCCTGGCCGGCGACTACATGAGCGCGGCGTCCTTCCTGGGCATCGCCGGCCTCGTGTCCCTCAAGGGCTACGACGGCCTCATCTACTCCATCGGCTTCCTCGTGGGCTGGCCCGTCATCATGTTCCTCATCGCCGAGCCCCTGCGCAACCTCGGCAAGTACACCTTCGCCGACGTGGTGGCCTACCGCCTGCGCCAGAAGCCCATCCGCGTGGCCGCCTCGTGCGGCTCCCTCATGACCGTGGCGTTCTACCTCATCGCGCAGATGGTCGGGTCCGGGTCCCTGGTCAAGCTCATGTTCGGCCTGCCCTACGAGACGGCCGTCATCGTGGTCGGCGCCATCATGATCGCCTACGTGCTCTTCGGGGGCATGCTGGCCACGACCTGGGTGCAGATCATCAAGGCCGTGCTGCTCCTGGGCGGCGCGACCATCGTCGTCGTCTTGGTTCTGGCGCGCTTCGACTACGACCCCGTCAACCTCTTCGACGCCGCCGTGCTCCGGTACGGCCCCAAGGTCCTGGAGCCGGGCGGACTGGTCTCCAACCCCTGGGACGCCGTGTCCCTGGGCATCGCCCTCATGTTCGGAACGGCCGGCCTGCCGCACATCCTCATGCGCTTCTACACCGTGCCCGACGCCAAGGCCGCGCGCAAATCCGTGTTCTACGCCACGGGCCTCATCTCCTATTTCTACATCCTGACCTTCATCATCGGCTTCGGGGCCATGGTCCTCGTGGGCCAAGACGTCATCACCGGCTTCGACAAGGGCGGCAACATGGCTGCTCCCCTCCTGGCCGAGGTCACCGGAGGCATCATGTTCCTGGGCTTCATCGCGGCCGTGGCCTTCGCCACCATCCTGGCCGTGGTGGCCGGGCTGACCCTGGCCGGGGCCACGACCTTCTCCCACGACCTCTACGCCAACGTCTTCCGTTCGGGCCGCTCCACCGAGGAGGCCGAGGTAAAGATGGCCAAGCGCGCCACCGTGGCCCTGGGCATCCTGGCCATTGGCCTTGGCATCGCCTTCAAGGGCCAGAACGTGGCCTTCATGGTCGGCCTGGCCTTCGCCATCGCCGCCAGCGCCAACTTCCCGGCCCTTCTCCTGTCCATTGTCTGGGGACGGTTCAGCACCGTCGGCGCCACGGCGAGCATTGCCGTGGGGGCCGTTCTCGCGGTAGGGCTGATCATCCTGAGCCCCACGGTCTGGGTTGACGTGCTCGGCAATGCCCAGGCGATCTTCCCGTGGAAGAACCCGGCCCTCATCTCGCTGCCCGCCGCCTTCTTTGCCGGATGGCTGGGATCGGTCCTGGTTCCTGACGCCGACGCGCAGGCCAAGTACGAGAGCCAGCGCGTGCGAAACTACCTCGGGGTGGGCGCGGAATAAACCGGGGCGGCCCTGGCCGCCCCACAGCGGAGTCGCATGGGTTCCGACGAGTCATGCTTCCACGGCCCGGCAGGCGAAATCGCCGGGTCGGGCCCGGATCTGGCCCGTAGCGTCCGCAGGCTGCGGGATCTGGTCCTGCGTTGCGCAGACCAGGGAATAGACGGGATCGGCGTCGGCCGCCTCGTGGCCGACGCCAACGACCGGATTCTCTGCAGCGCCGCCGCCATGGCCGAAGCGGAGCTGGGGCCGCCTCCCTGCGGGTATTCCCTGATGGTGCTGGGCAGCGAGGGACGCCGGGAGCAGCTCCTGGCCACGGACCAGGACAACGCCCTGGTCTTCGCCGTGTCCGACGAGCCAGCCGCAGCCTATTTCGAAGCCTTGGGCCGGCTGTTCCTCTCGATGCTCATCGAGGCGGGAGTCCCGCCATGCCCCCACGGCGTCACGGTGGACAACCCCGTCTGGCGGCGTAGCGCCGCGGCCTGGAGCGACGGCGTGAGCGCCATGACGCGCATGGTCGATGCCGACGCCGTCCTGCATCTGACCCAGCTGGCCGACGCCCGCCACGTCCACGGCGAGGCCCCCCTGTTCGAGAACCTGCGCGGGCACGTGTCGCGTCAGGTCCGGGACACGCCCGTCCTGCTCATGTACATGGCCCGCGAGGCCCTGCGCTTTCCCCCGCCCTTGGGTTTTTTCAACGGACTGGTCGTCGAGCGCCACGGGCCTGCCAAGGGCGCGCTGGACGTCAAGAAGGGTGGAGTCTTTCCCCTGACCCAGGGCATCAAGACCCTGGCCCTTGAGCACGGGCTGCGCGAAACTGGCACTCTGGAACGCCTGCATGCCCTGCGCGGCGAGGGTGTCTTTTCCGAGGGCATGGCCAGCGGTATGGAGGAAGCGCTGCGCCTTTTCCAGGACTTGCGTCTGCATGCCCAGGCCGCGGCCGTCCGTGCCGGGATGCCCCCCGACAACTTCATCCGTCCGGACGGCCTGGACGTTGGCGAGCGCGAAAAGCTCATAAACTGCTTTAAGTTTGTGGCCGGTTTCCAATCATTTCTCCACGCCAAATACGGCCTGCACCTTATTTCCTGAAATCGACCCCTGATCGCGTCGAAGTTTGTTGCGCACGATTTGTTCATTATCGAACATAAAATGTTGACTTGTGAATATTGATGCTCAATAGTTTTTCCGTTTCGCTCAGCAAACGGACATTTTATCGCCATTGAGCAAGGGTTTCCGTGAGCACCTCCCCCCACTGCATGAGTCACGAGTTGCGGACTTTCCTGGACCGCTTTGATTTCGCCTCCTGTCTGGTCTGCGGTTCCTGCGCAGGCGGTTGCCCGGTCACGGGCACGCCGGGTATGGACGGCTGGGACACGCGCAAGGTCATGCGCCTGCTGGCCAACGGCCTGGTCGGCGAGGTCGTGACCTCGGACTTCCCCTGGCTGTGCACGGGTTGCGGACGCTGCGCCGGCGTCTGCCCGGCCGGCATCGACATCCCCTCGGTCATGGCCCACATGAAGAGCCTGCGCCCCCGCGAGGCCGTGCCAGGGTCCCTGCACAAGGGCATGGCCAACAACCTGGCCACGGGCAACAACCTGGCCATCGGCCGGGAGGAATACCTCGAAGGCATGCGCGACCTCGGCCGCGAACTGGCCGAAGAGTGCCCCGGTTTCTACGTTCCCGTGGACAGAAAGGGCGCCGACATCCTCTTCTTCCCCAACTCCAAGGAAGTGTACGGCGACTTCGAGGACCAGTTCTGGTGGTGGAAGATCTTCTACGCCGCCCGCGAGAACTGGACCGTCCCGTCCGAAGGCTGGGAGGCCGTGGACTGGGCTCTCTTCACCGGCAACTACGAAGCCAACCGCGAACTGGCCCGGCGCAAAGTCGAGTACATGCGCGCCAACGCCATCGGGACCATGATCATGCCCGACTGCGGCGGCGGGTCCTACGGTTGCCGCAAGGGCATGAGCGCCCTCACGGCCGAGAACCCCGACAACGCCGTGGGCTTCGTCTACCTCTACGACTATCTCCTGAATCTCATCCGCACGGGCCGCATCCGACTGGACAGGTCCGTGCACAGCGGGAAGCGCTTCACCTACCACGATTCCTGCAAGCACGGCCGCGAACTGGCCGCGCACTACGGCCACGGCTACTTCGACGAGCCCCGCGAAATCGTCGCCGCCTGCGTCGAGGATTTCGTCGAACTGACCCCGACCCGCGACAGGAACTTCTGCTGCGGCGCCGGCGGCGGCATGTGGCCCATGCCCTACGAGCAGCAGTCCGCCTGGCACGCCCGCTACAAATATCAGCAGATCAAGGACTCCGGCGCAAACGTCGTGGTCGTGGGCTGCTCCAACTGCCGCGACCAGATCATGCGCCGCATCCCCAAGTTCTACCCCGACTGCGACTACGAGGTGAAATACCTCTGGCAGCTCGTGGCCGAGGCCCTGGTCATCGAACCGTGGGATGAGGCGCGCGTCGCCGCCGCACGCGTTGAGGAGAGGGCGCAGTGGGAGCGGCTGGGGGTGGATGAGTAGGCAGGAATATGCCTCCGGGGTGCAGGGGGCGCGGCCCCCTGCACCCCGGGCGGGTTTTCGGAAAGTTAACGAGTTGACCGCTGGACGGTCGTTTTTCAGCCCGGCATGTCCGGGCTTTTTCGTTTCGTAAAAGCGTCGAAGAGGATGGACATGCCGACCAGGGCCGTTCCCTGGGCGCAGGCGTCGAGGATGTCCGAGTCGCGCCAGCCGAGGTCGCGCAGTTCCTGGATGTCCCGGGCATCTGTGATCTCCCGCGCCAGCATCTTGCGCACGAAGCGCAGCAGGGCGTTTTCCTCTGCGCTGAAGGCTTCGGCGTCCTCTCCCGCGTCCAGGTTTTCGAGGTCCTCCCCCGTCAGGCCCGCCTTGGTCAGCCACTTCCTGTTCAGACTTCGGCAATGGTCGAAGCAGGCTTGCCGCGCCGCAAGGAAACGGATGGCCGCCAGCACGGGGAACGTCAGCCGCTCGTGGCGCATGAAATAGCCGATCTGGTCGAACTGCAGGCGCAGAAGCTCAGGGCTCGCGCTCAGGAGCTGCAGGGGGGCGGGAACTTCGGTGCGGCCCCTGAAGTGGCCGTAGATGCCGGCCACGTCGCCCGCAGCCTGGCCGGGTTTCTGGTACTCGAGAAAGAACATGGGGAATCTCCGTAGTAGACCGGTCGTCTAGTAAAAGGTTCAAAAAATGATGCCGGGAGGCATCGGTTCAGGCCAGCAGGACGTCGAAGACCATGGCCTGGAAATTGTCCAGCGGTTCGGGCCCCGCCGCGGCCTTCATGCGCATCAGGGCACCCTGCCAAGCCGAAACTATGAAGCGAGCGGTGGCCTCGGGCTCGAAGCACGGCTTGAGTTCTCCGCGGTCCCGCGCCTGGCGCAGGACAATGGTCACGGCCCGGATCAGGCTTTCGAGGGCGGCGTGGAGCTTTTCCCGGAAGGCCGGGTTCACGTCGCCCATTTCCTGGGCCAGGTTGCCGATGGGGCAGCCCTTGATGAAGCCCTCCGCCGCGAAATAGTCCCGGAACCAGAGGAAAAAACGGGCCAGGCGCGCGAGGGGCGGCAGGGTTTCGTCCCGCAGGATCGAGCCGGTCTCCTCCGCGAGCCAGGCGCGGTAGTGATCCACCAAGGCCAGTCCGAACTCCTCCTTGCTTTTGAAATAGAAATAGAAGGAGCCCTTGGGCACCCCGGCCGCCGACAGGATTTCCTGCAGGCCGGTGGAGGCGTAGCCCTTGTGGTGGATGATGCGTCCCCCGATGTCGAGGATGTGCTGGCGGGTCGCGGCTGACATGGTTTTCAAGTAGACCGGTCGTCTATTACCGTCAAGACATTTTCCATCTGCGGCGTCCCTTCATGCCGTGGCGAGGGCCGCGGACATGGCCGCGTCGAAATTGACGTCCAGGACGGACGCGACGTCGGCGTCGATACGGCCGTCCTCGGCCAGGTCGCGCATGAAGCTCCGCGCCTCGTCACGTTTCAGGCCCCGCCGGTACGGGCGGTTCTGGACCATGGCCTGGAAAATGTCCGCCACGCGCATGATGCGTGCCGGCAGCGGCATGTCGGCGGCATGAAGATGAAAGGGGTAGCCGCTGCCGTCTGGCTCCTCGTGGTGGTAGGAGGCCCAGGCCGCGATGTCCTCGAAGCCCGGGATGCGGTGCAGGATCTGGTAGGTTTCGAAGCTGTGCGTGTTGATCACGAAGCGCTCCAAAGGTTCGAGCCTGTCCGGTTTGTCCAGGATTTCATCGGCCACGCGCAGTTTGCCCAGGTCGTGCAGCAGGCCGGCGATCTCGAGCAGGGCGCACGTTTCGTCATCCAGGCCCGACAGTCGCCCGAGGAGCAGGGCCACCCGGCTCACCCCTTGCGAGTGTTCGGCCGTGAAGGGGCTCTTGGCATCGACGATGCGCGAGAAGATGATCGAGAGCTTGCGCAGGTCGCCAAGATCCACGAATTGGCTGATGGATTTCGAGAGTTCGGCCTGCAGGTACGCCTCCGCGGCGCGGGGCTCCAGGCGAAGCCAGAAGGCCTCGGTGCGCGAGGCTTCGAGAAAATGTGCGACGAGTTCGGGCGCGAAGTAGGTTTCGCTGTGCGACTGGATCTGGTTCCGGATCCGTTCGGCGTGGGCCAGGACGGTCTTGTCGGCGTGAAAGGAGGCGGCAATTGCGTCCACGCGGTCCGTCAGCAGGATCAGGTTGGCGCGCAGGGCCAGTTCGGACGGGACGTCCTCGTCGCGGAGCCTGTTCCAGGGCGTGTGGTGATGGAGAATGGGCTCCGCCATGACCGAAAGGGGGCCGAAGTCGGCCAGCAGGTCATGCCCCGTCCGGCAATGCCGCCAGGCTTCGGGCCAGTCGAACTCCGTGACCAGATGCTGGTGCACACGTGTCGAGGACACGCCGATGTCGTGGAGCAGGCCGAGGTCGAAGAGGAACGACCGCTCATCCTCCTCCAGGCCCATGACCGCAGCGCATTCGGCGGCCATGATTCCGACTCGCTTGCCGTGGCCGACATCATCGACGCCGACGAGATCCAGCGCGTCGGAAAGGGTCAGGACGATGCGGCGAAAATCGGTGTGGAACGGCATGGGCGTTTCTCCTGGATGCGAGAGGTGCTCGGAAAGGCCTGGTCCGTCGGCTTGCCCCTGGTGCGGCGACCCCGTGCCGTATCGGACGGAATGAGCGTCGAGGCTATCACGACAAGCCCGCAAGTCAAGACAAGGCAGCCGTGTTCGCGACGGTGACGACGCCGTACAGGCCCTTGCCCACGATATGGTTTTGCCCTAGGTTTGCGCCCTTACGACCAATCTTTCAGCGGGGTTTGCCATGATCCACCCGAACATCCTCTCCCTCATCGGCGCCACACCCGTGGTCTATCTGAACCGCGTCTTCCCGCATCCCCGCATCCGCCTGGCCACCAAGCTCGAAGCCCAGAACGTCGGCGGGTCCATCAAGGACCGCGTGGCCCTGGCCATGATCGAGGCGGCCGAGGCTTCGGGGGAACTGACACCGGACAAGACCGTCATCGAGGCCACCAGCGGCAACACCGGAGTGGGGCTGGCCATGGTCTGCGCCGTGAAGGGCTACAAGCTGACCCTGCTCATGCCTGATTCGGCCTCGGAGGAAAGGAAGCGCATCATGCGCGCCTTCGGTGCGGAACTGCGCCTCACCCCCGGCCGCCTGGGCACGGACGGCGCCATCGAGGAGGCCTACCGCCTGGCCCGCGAGGAGCCGCAGACGTACGTGCTCATGGACCAGTTCAACAACCCGGCCAGCATCGCCGCTCACTTCATCGGCACGGGGCAGGAGATCATCGCCCAGACCGAGGGACGGGCCACGCACGTGGTCGTCAGCCTCGGCACCTCCGGCACGGCCATGGGCATCGCCAAGCGCATGAAGGCCTCGGCCCCGCACATCAAGGTCGTGGCGGTGGAGCCCTACGCCGGGCACAAGATCCAGGGCCTCAAGAACATGCAGGAGTCCTATCCCCCCGGCATCTACGACAAGCGCGCCCTGGACCGCATCGTCCACGTCGAGGACGAGGAGGCCTACGAGTGCGCACGGCGGCTGGCGCGGGAGGAGGGGATTCTTTCGGGCATGAGCGCGGGAGCGGCCCTGGCCGGTGCCCTGCGCATCGCGGGCGAGCTGGACGCGGCCGGTGAGGAGGGCCTTATTGTCTTCATCTGTCCCGACACGGGTGAGCGCTATCTTTCGACCACGCTCTTCGCGCCGCCGGCCAGGCACGGGCTCGGGGTGCGCAGCGTGGCTTCCGAGTGCCTGGAGATCCTGGTGAGCCCGGCGGGCGGGCACGCCCTGTTCACGCCGGGGCCGAGCCTCGACGAACTGGGGGATCTGGAGGTCTGGCGGCGGATCGTGTGGCTCGACGTCCTGACCCGGGCCCTGGCGGAGCGGGGGCAGCCCGCGCGCATGGCCGTGGGCCTGGCCGATATGGACGACCGCGCCCTGGCCGCGGCCCGCGAGGCCAAGGTCGCCGCGGCGGAGTTCGGGGCCCGGGCCCAGGCCGTCATGCTCGATCAGGCCCGCGCCCTGGGCGTCTCGGACAGCGTCGTCTTCCCTCTGGCCGGGGCCAGCCGGGACCGCGCCCTGGGCCTGGCGCGCAAGCTCCTGGCCAAGGGGCAGGCCTACGAGAAGCTGCGCTCCGTCTATTTCGACGTGACCCGCGACAAGACCTACGGCCGCACCTCCTGCGTGGACACTGCCGGCATGAACGTCGGGCACACCGTGGACCTGGCCGACTACGTCAAGGAGAACCCGGCCGACTTCACGCTCCTCAAGCGCGCCACCCTGCAGGACCTCAAGCTCGGCGACGTCCTCGAAACGGAGTGGGGCAAGGTCCGCCCCAGCTGGTTCCTGCAGCTCGCGGCCGCGGCCCTGGACTCCCTCGGCACCGTTTCGGTCATGCTCGTGGCCGAGGCGCACCGCTTTCCGCATCTCGACAATTTCAGCGCCATCTGGAACGCGGGCGCCGGCGTGCGGCCCCTGGCCTGGATGGTGGCCCAGCCCGTCACTCCGCGGGAGGCGGACCTCGCCTTGCCGCCGTTGCCCGAGGCCCTCGGCCTGGTCGAAAGCGGCGCGGCCCTGCGCCTGTGGTTCCTGTCGGCCTCGTACCTCAAGTCCCTGGCCTTTTCGCCCGAGAGCCTGGCCATGTGGTCCAAGAACCAGCGCCGCCTGCAGGACGCCTACGCTGCCGCCGTTCTGGGCGGGAAGGGAGAGGGCGTCTCGCCGGACATGGAACAGGCCATCTACGACCTGAAGACGGCCTTCTCCACGGCCCTGGAGGACAACCTCGACCTGGCCCACTTCTGGCCGGCTCTCTTCGCCTTCGTCAAGACCGTCAACGCCCGCGCCGCCAGGCTGAGCGCCCAGGAGGCCAAGCTCGTGGCCGAGCAGCTCCTGGCCTGCGACCGCGTCCTGGGCTTCCTGGACCACGCGCGCCTGCCCCTGGCGCCCCGGAACTGGCCTGCCGCCGCCGCCGACCTGGTCGCCCGCCGCGAAGAGGCCCGCAAGGCCAGGGATTTTGCCCGGGCCGACGCCCTGCGCGTCGAACTGGCGCTCATGAACCTGCGCTTGGAAGACCACCCCCAGGGCCCGCGCCTGTACATCCAGGAGGCCCGTCCATAACGTCCATAACGTCCATCAACCGACAGGAGCCGCCATGACCCACCATGCCATCGGAACCGTCAACGGCCTTTACCCGTCCCTGACAACCATCGTCGGCAGCGTGGTCGACGGCCGTCCCAACTGGATGGCCGTGGCCCACGTAGGCATCATGAATCACGCCATTGGCGAGGTGCCGCAGTACCTGGGCATTTCCGTCCACCCCTCTCACCTGACCAACGTCGGCATCCGCGAGCACGGCCAGTTCAGCATCAACGTCCCGTCGCGGTCCATGCTCGAAGTCACGGACTACGTCGGCATCGTCAGCGGCAAGTCCACGGACAAGAGCGGGCTTTTCGAAGTGTTTCAGGGGGTTCTGGAATTCGCGCCCATGATCGCCGAGTGTCCCCTGACCATGGAGTGCCGGGTGCGGCAGAAGGTCATGGTCGGGGAGCACGAGCTCTTCATCGGCGAACTGGTTCAGACGTACGTCTGCCAGGACTGTCTCACGGACGGCAAGGTGGACCTGCGAAAGGTCGATCCGCTCCTGTTCGACTTCACCCGCATCCTCTACTGGTCCCTGGGCGAGGTGGTCGGCAAGCCCTGGAACGCCGGCAAGGCCCTCAAGAAGGACCGGGGCTAGGCCGGGTCCTTCGTGGAGGTTGGGAGGATCGGGCCGGGGCAGAAGGGGTCGCGGTCCCTGGCGATGTCGAGGCCCAGGCCCGAGGTCACGGCCGGGCAGCCGCCGCAGACCGTCGCGATGGAGCAGTCCAGGCAGGCCCGGCTGCGTTTGCGGTAGCGGGCGGCTTGTGGGCCGTCGTAGATTTCCCCGAGGCCGGACCGGGAGATGTCTCCGATCTGCGAGGGGAACTTGCGGCAGGCGTGCACCTCGCCATCGGGCAGCAGGGCCATGAAGTTGAAGGCCGCGCCGCAGCCGAAGCCGGTGCAGCCCCCGAAGGTCGGCCGCCCGGAGCGGGCCAGATGGGCGTTCAGCATGTTGTCCTTGAAGGACAGCACGGAAAGTCTTTCCGCCGCGCGGCAGTACTCCTCGAGAAAGTCCTGGAATGCGGAAGGCTCGGGCAGGGCCAGGGCCGCGCCGCGGCCCACGGGCGAGAGCCGGTTGAAGGCCAGCCCCCAGACGCGTCCCTCCAGCAGCTCGGCCAGGGGCAGGACCTGGTGCATGTTGTCCCGCGTCAGGGTCAGCATGATCTGGCCCTGGATGTCGAGGTCCCGCAGCACGTCCAGGAAGCCCATGACCCGTTCGAAGTGGCCGCGGCCGCGGATGGCGTCGTTGTGTTCGGGGAGGCCTTCCAGGCTGACCTGATAATAGACCGGCCGAGCGATGGCGGCGATTTCCGCGATCCGCTCCCGAGGCGCCGGGTTGCCGAGGATGGCCAGGGCAAAGCCCTCGTCGGCCGCGCGGCGGTAAACCTCCAGGAAATGCGGGTACATGAGAGGGTTGCCCCCCGACAGGCTGATCTGCCCGCGCACGTTGCGCTGCCGGCAGAAGTCCCGGAAGTCTGCGATGACCTCCATGGCCCGGGCCAAAGGCGTCTCCGGCCGGGCGCTGCGATCGTAGCAGTGGCGGCAGGACAGGTCGCAGGACTGGGTCAGGTGCCATTGCAGGGTGAAGACCTCGGCCGTTTGCGCGCTCTCCGGGCAAGGGGAGCCGCCTGGGCTTTCCGTGACGCCACGCCGGATTCGAGAGGGCGGGGCCAGGATGAGACCCTTGGCCACGGCTCGCTGCAACAGCATCCGGACCAGTCCCGGCTCGGCGTTGCCCTCGTGCGCGGCCGCGTCTGGGTCGAGGCCTTCCGCCACAATCTTGAGGGCGGCCAGGTCTTCGGGCGCGGCGACTTCGACGCGGACCATGCCGTCCATCTTCCAGACCAGGACCATCTCCTGTCCGGGCACAGCCTGTTGCCGCGCCGGGTTCCCGCGCAGCAGGTCGATGCAGCCCAGCGATTCGAGGGCGCACAGCTGCAGCGCCGTGTTGATCACGGGTCTTTCCCCATTCGGCGGGCCGTCTGCGGACGCCCGGTCCACTGAGGCCACGGCCAGTTCCAGCGTGCAGAGGTCGGGCGTGAAGAAGGGCGCCTGTCCGCAACGGACCGCCAGGCGCAGGGCATCGCGCAAGGACGGTCCGGAGGAATCTTCATCCAGGGCCCTGATCATGCCGTCGCCCAGATAGGACGCCGTCACGGGGCACCTGTCACGGAACGTCGATGTCATCATGTCCTCGCCGCCCAACGGGCTGATGATGGTGGCCGGATTTCCGGCTCTTCGGGTCCCCGGAAAAATGACGAGGGGGCCGACGGCCCCCTGGCTTCAGACAGTGAGACATTACTGTTTCTTGGGTGTTTCGGTGCTCCCGGCACCGGTTTTGGCTCCGCCGCCTCAGCCGCTCCCGCCCGGGGCGGGTTTCGTCGAATTCCCGTCATCGGTGCTCCCGGCACCGGTCTTGGCTCCGCCGCCTCAGCCGCTGGCCGCGAGGACGGTCGTCCCGACGCTTGCGCCGGCCAGCAGCGCCGTGAGGCAGCAGCCGGCCAGGACTTTTTTCAGATCATCCTGCATAGTCCACCCTCCATGACACGGTTCGAGTTCTCATTACACAGGTAAATACGAATGAGAACTATGAATAGTTTGTATCTATTCCAGTATCGCGGAGATAGTCAACACGGATCTGCACAGACACGGTTGCGTGACACTTTCTGCGGCGCAGGGCATCCCGTCGACGCAAAAAATCCCCCGGGCGGAAGGTCCGGGGGATCGAGGTCGGGGCCGTTCGCAGCGGGATGTCAGCCCGCGCAGGTCTGGGGCTGGCGCGCGCACAGGGCCTTGTGCAGGGCGATCTGCGCCTTGGCGAAGTGGTCGCGCTCGACCACGAACTGCATGTTGGTCTGACGCGCCGTCTGGGACACGGCCAGGATGTTGATGCCGTCGGCGGCCAGGGCCCCGGCCGCCTTGGCCAGGATGCCGGGCTGGCCGATGTTGGAGCCGATGGCGCAGACGATGGCCACCTTGCGCAGGGTGATCTGCTCGAACCTGTCCTGCAGTTCGGCGATCATCTCCGGCTTGCAGTCGCGGTCGCCGATGATCATGCCGATGGTGTTGGCGTTGGTGGCCTTGCTGATGTAGGAGATGTCGTGCTTGGCCAGGACCTGCAGGATGCGCAGGTCGAAACCGACCTCGCCGACCATGCGCGTGTCGTGGACCTCCATGCAGGTGACCTTGTCCGAGCCGGTCACGATCTCGACCATGGACTTGGGCGCGATGAAGTCCTTGGTGATGAGGGTCCCGGCGTGGTCCGGGTCGAAGGCGTTCTTGATGCGGATGGGGATGTTGTTGATCTCCAGGGGTTTCGACGCCTTGGGGTGGATGGCTTCCATGCCCACGTCGGCCAGCTGGTCGGCCACGTCGAAGTTGGTGCTGCAGACCGGGTGGATGTTCTCCACGCCCATGAGCACCGGGTCCCCGGAGCAGAGGTGGTATTCCTTGTGGATGATGGCCTCGGACGCGCCCAGGAGCACGGCCACCTTGGAGAAGGTGACCTCGGAGTAGCCGCGGTCGAACTCGCGCATGATGCCTTCGGTGCCCTTGGTGTAGCCCGTGGCGAAGCAGATGGTCCTGAAGGGGTCGATGCCCTCGAAGCTGGCCTTGATGCGCTCGTCGATGGTCAGCTGCCTGCTGTCCTCCCAGCCGCTCAGGTCGACGAAGGTGGCGTCATAGCCTCGGTTCTGCAGGATGTTGGCCGAGTTGAAGGCGCTGTGCATCTCGCCCAGGGAGGCCAGCAGCTCGCGCGCGGCCAGGAGCAGGGCCTTGCGGGACACGTAGCCGGAGGCCAGGACGTTGTCCATGCTGCGCAGGATGTTGATGGCCAGGTCGATGTGGTCGTCGACGAACTCGTTGGCCGCGGCCAGATCGAGGCCCGCGGGCACGAAGGTTTCGTTCAGCTTGAAAAGGTGGTCGCGCAGGGCCAGCATCTTCTTGGGGTAGTTCTCCTGGTTGCGGAAGAGCTGGTAGATGCCCGGCTCGCCACTTTTCTTGTGCTCCAGGAGCTCGTTGGTCACGCCGCCGTAGGCCGAGACCACGTAGATGCGGCCGTAGACGTCGCCTGGGTTGCGCAGGATGATGTTGTCGACGATCTCCGGAAAGCGGGACATGGACGTTCCGCCGATCTTTTCGACGCGAAGTTTGGCTTTCATGGGCTGTCCTGGAAGGCTGAGGGGTGAAGGGGCGCCGCGGACAGGGCCGGCCGCGCCCGAAAGCCATTGAGGGATATTTCCTAAGGCGGCCAAGCGTCAATACGGGCGAAAAAGAAAATCGATTTTCGACGACCTGCGCCGTGCGGCCCGGGCCAGGTTTGACGCCCAGGACCGCCGGGGCTACAAGAGTGTAAATCCGCAACCCGAGCAGGTACATCATGAAGCGTCTTCTTGTCCTCGTTCTCCTTCTCGTTTCCGTCCTGCCCGCCTCGGCCGGGGGACCCGTGCACGGCCTGGCCATGAACGGCCAGCCCAAGTACGGCCCGGACTTCACCCACTTCGACTACGCCGACCCCGACGCACCCAAGGGCGGCACGGTGCGCCTGGCGGCCACGGGCACCTTCGACAGCTTCAACCCCTTCATCGTCAAGGGCAACTCGGCCGACGGCCTGGGCCTGCTCTTCGACACCCTGACCGAGCAGTCCCTGGACGAGCCCTTCACCGAGTACGGGCTTGTGGCCGAGCGCATCGAACTGGCCCCGGACCGTTCCTCCCTGACCTTCCGCCTGCGCAAGGAGGCCCGTTTCCACGACGGCAGCCCCGTGACGGCCGCCGACGTGGCCTTCACCTTCAGGACCCTGGTGGAGCAGGGCACCCCCCATTACGCCCAGTACTATGCCGACGTGGAGCGGGTCGAGACCGCCGGGCCCCTGACCGTGACCTTCTTTTTCAAGCCCGGCGCCAGCCAGGAATTGCCTCTCATCCTCGGCCAGCTGCCCGTGCTTCCGGAGAAGTTCTGGCAGGGCAGGGATTTTTCCGCCTCCTCCCTGGAGGTCCCCGTGGGCAGCGGGCCCTACCGCATCGGCGAGTTCAAGGCCGGCCAGCGCCTGACCTTCGCGCGCGACCCCGGCTACTGGGGCCGCGACCTGCCCGTGAACAGGGGACGGCACAACTTCGATACCATCATCTACGACTATTACCGCGACCTGACGGTCACCCTGGAGGCCTTCAAGGCCGGGGAGTACGATTTCCGGCAGGAGTACAACTCCAAGCAGTGGGCCACGGGATACACGGGCCCGGCCGTGGAACGCGGCCTGATCCGCACCGAGAACATCCCGCACAAGCTGTCCCAGGGCATGCAGTGTTTCGCCTTCAACACGCGTCGAGCGATCTTCGCCGACTCCCTGGTGCGCAAGGCCCTGACGCACGCCTTCGATTTCGAGTGGAGCAACAGGAACCTCTTCTACGGCCAGTACGCCCGCTCCACGAGCTTTTTCTCCAATTCCGACATGGCCTCCTCCGGCGCGCCGACGCCCGAGGAGAAGGCCATCCTCGAACCTCTGGGCCTGCCCGCCGAGGTGTCGACGCAGGCCTTCAGCCTGCCGGCCACCGACGGCAGCGGCAACATCCGCGAGAACCTGCGCACGGCCGCAGACCTGCTCAAGGAGGCCGGCTGGGTCGTGCAGAACGGCAAGCTGACCAAGGACGGAAAGCCCTTCGTCTTCGAGATGCTCCTCGTGCAGCCGGACTTCGAGCGCGTGGTCCTGCCGTTCCAGCGCAACCTGGCGCGACTCGGCATCACCATGAGCGTGCGCATGGTCGACACGTCGCAGTATCTGGAGCGCCTGCGCGGCTTCGACTTCGACATGATCGTGACCAGCTTCCCCCAGTCCCTGTCGCCGGGCAACGAGCAGCGCTCCTTCTGGCACTCGGCCTCGGCCGACATGCCCGGGTCGCGCAACTACTGCGGCATCAAGGACCCGGCCATCGACAAACTGGTGGACCTGGTCATCGCCGCCCCGGACCGCGAGAGCCTGATCCTGCGCTGCAAGGCCCTGGACAGGGCCCTGCTGTGGGGCTGGTACGTCATTCCGCAGTGGCATGCGACCTCCTGGCGCGTGGCCTACTGGGACAAGTTCGGGCGGCCGGACAAGCTGGCCGATTACGGGCTCGATTTCCAGTCGTGGTGGGTAGACCCGCTGAAGGAGAAGGATCTGGCGGGGAAGCGCAAGGGCGCCGGACTGAAGTAGGCTGGTTGCCATGCCCTGACCGCGAAACAGAAACGAACCGATAACATCCGGAAACAATGCTCGCCTACATCCTGCGCCGTCTGGCCCTCATCGTCCCGACCCTGCTGGGCATTCTGACGCTCAATTTCTTCATCATCCAGGCCGCGCCCGGCGGGCCCGTGGAGCAGATGATCGCGCGCCTCCAGGGTCTCGACGTGGCGGCCGCGGCCAGGGTCAGCGGCCCGGGCGGCGACGCGGGCGGCGGCTCCCAGGCGGCCCAGGCTTCCTCGAAATCGGCCTACCGCGGGGCCCAGGGCCTTGACCCCGACGTGGTGGCCCGCATCGAGCGCATGTACGGTTTCGACAAGCCCATCTGGGAGCGCTACGTGCAGATGCTCGTCAGCTACGCCACCTTCGACCTGGGCGAGAGCTTCTTCCGCAGCAAGGGCGTGCTCGAACTCATCGGCGAGAAGATTCCCGTGTCCCTGTCCCTGGGGCTGTGGAGCACCCTCATCATCTACGCCCTGTCCATTCCCCTGGGGATCATGAAGGCCGTGCGCCACGGCTCGCGCTTCGACGTCTGGACCAGCACCGTCATGATCGTCGGCAACGCCATCCCGGTCTTCCTCTTCGCCATTCTCCTCGTGGTCCTGTTCGCAGGCGGCAGCTACCTCGACTGGTTCCCCCTGCGCGGACTGACCTCGCCGGGCTGGTCCGAGTTTTCCCTGTGGCACAAGGTCACGGACTATTTCTGGCATCTGGCTCTGCCCGTGACGGCCATGGTCATCGGCGGTTTCGCCACCCTGACCATGCTGACCAAGAACTCCTTCCTGGACGAAATCGGCAAGCAGTACGTGGTCACGGCGCGGGCCAAAGGCGTGACCGAGCGCGGCATCCTCTACGGCCACGTCTTCCGCAACGCCATGCTCCTGGTCATCGCCGGCTTCCCGGCGGCCTTCATCTCCATGTTCTTCACCGGGTCGCTCTTGATCGAGGTCATCTTCTCCCTGGACGGCCTGGGCCTCTTGGGCTTCGAGGCGACCATCAGCCGCGACTACCCCGTCATGTTCGGCTCCCTCTACATTTTCACCCTCATCGGCCTGCTCACCAAGATCATCTCGGACCTGACGTACGTCCTCGTGGACCCGCGCATCGACTTCGAAGGCAGGGAGGAGCGATGAACCCCATCACCCGACGCCGGCTGCGCGCCTTCAGGGCCAACAGGCGCGCCTTCTGGTCCCTGTGGATCTTCCTGTTCATCTTCCTGGCCAGCCTCGGGGCCGAGCTCATCGCCAACGACAGGCCGCTGCTGGTCTGGTACGATGGGGGCCTGTACGCGCCGGTCCAGAAGAAATACCCCGAGACCGCTTTCGGCGGGGATTTCGAGACCGAGGCCGTGTACCGCGACGCCTACGTCCAGGAGCTCATCAAGGCCAAGGGCTGGATGCTCTGGCCGCCCATCCGCTACAGCTACAAGACCATCAACTACGACCTGCCCGTACCGGCCCCGGCCCCGCCCTCGGCCGAGAACTGGCTGGGCACCGACGATCAGGGCCGTGACGTGCTGGCCCGCATCATCTACGGCGTGCGCCTCTCCGTGCTCTTCGGCCTGACCCTGACCCTGGGCAGCTCCTTCGTCGGCGTGGCCGTGGGCGCCTTCCAGGGCTACTACGGCGGGTTGACGGACCTGGCCGGGCAGCGCTTCATGGAGATATGGTCGGGCATGCCGGGGCTCTTCATCCTCATCATCCTGGCCTCCATGGTCGAGCCGGGGTTCTGGTGGCTTTTGGCCGTGACCATGCTCTTCTCGTGGATGAGCCTCGTGGACGTGGTGCGGGCCGAGTTCCTGCGCGGCCGCAACCTCGAGTACGTGCGCGCGGCCAGGGCCCTGGGGCTCCCTGACCGGATCATCATGTTCCGGCACATCCTGCCCAACGCCATGATCGCCACCGTGACCTTTCTGCCGTTCATCGTCAGCGGGTCCATCACCACGCTCACGTCCCTGGACTTCCTCGGCTTCGGCCTTCCGCCGGGCTCGCCGTCCTTGGGCGAGCTGCTGGCCCAGGGCAAGAACAACCTGCAGGCCCCCTGGCTCGGGCTCTCGGCCTTCGCGGTCCTGGGCGCCATACTGAGTCTTCTGGTCTTCATCGGAGAAGGAGTGCGCGATGCCTTTGATCCCCGCCACAACGCCTAGCCGGTCGCCCGTGACGCCGGAGTCGGGTCGCGCGGAGGCGCTCCTGAGCATCCGCGACCTGCGCGTGGATTTCGCGGTGGAAGGGCGGAGCGTCGCGGCCGTGCAGGGGGTGTCCCTGTCCGTGCTGCCGGGCCGGACCACGGCCCTGGTGGGGGAGAGCGGGTCAGGCAAGTCCGTGACGGCGCTTTCCGTCCTGCGCCTGCTGCCGCCCTCGGCGCGCGTGGGCGGCGAGATCCGTTTCGAGGGGCGCGACCTGGCCGGTCTGGACGAGGCGTCCCTGCGCGAGGTGCGCGGCGGGCGCGTCGGCATGATCTTCCAGGAGCCCATGACCTCCCTGAACCCTCTGCACACCATCGGCCGCCAGATCGGCGAGGCCGTCGGCCTGCACCGGCCCGGCGCCGACGCCCGGGCGCGCACCCTGGAGCTTCTGGATCTGGTCGGCATCCCGGACCCGGCCTCGCGCCTTGGGGCCTTCCCGCACCAGCTCTCGGGCGGGCAGCGGCAGCGCGTCATGATCGCCATGGCCCTGGCCAACGAACCGGCCCTGCTGATCGCCGACGAGCCGACCACGGCCCTGGACGTGACCATCCAGTCCCAGGTCCTGGGACTGCTGCGGGACCTGCAGCGACGGCTGGGCATGGCCATCCTGCTTATCTCCCACGACCTGGGCGTGGTGCGGCACATGGCCGACAAGGTGCACGTCATGCGCGAGGGCCGCATCGTCGAGCACGGCCCGCGCGAGGAGATCTTCGCCGCGCCGTCGCACCCGTACACCAGGGCCTTGCTGGCCAGCGCGCCCGCGGGGCGGCCGGACCCCCTGGACGAGGCGGCCGGGAACCTGGTGGAGGCCAGGGGCGTGCGGGTCTGGTTTCCGCAGGGGAAGAGTTTCTTCGGGCGTCCCAAGAGTTTCATCAAGGCCGTGACCGACGCGGACCTGACCATCCGCCGCGGCGAGTCCCTGGGCGTGGTCGGGGAGAGCGGCTCGGGCAAGACCACCCTGGGCCTGGCCCTGCTGCGCCTGCTGCCGAGCCGCGGCGAGGTCGTCTTCGACGGGCAGGACCTGTCGGCCATGCGCGAGAGGCAGGTCCGGGACCTGCGCCGGAATTTCCAGATCGTCTTTCAGGACCCGTACGGCAGCCTCAGCCCGCGCATGACCGTGGGCCAGATCGTGGCCGAAGGCCTCGACGCCCACAGGCTGGCTTCCGGTTCCGACCGGGAGCGGCGTATCGCCGAGATCCTGGAGGCCGTGGACCTGGACCCCTCCGCCATGCACCGCTACCCTCACGAGTTCTCGGGCGGCCAGCGCCAGCGCATCTCCATCGCCCGGGCCCTGATCCTGCGGCCCGAATTCGTGGTTCTGGACGAGCCCACCTCGGCCCTGGACCGCACCGTGCAGTTCCAGATCGTCGAACTGCTGCGCGACCTGCGGGCCCGCTTCGGCCTGACCTACATGTTCATCACCCACGATCTCTCCCTGGTGAGGGCCCTGTGCCACCGCGTCGTCATCATGAAGGACGGCCGCATCGTGGAGCAGGGGGAGACCGCGGCCATCTTCGCGCGGCCCGGCCAGGACTACACCCGCGCCCTGCTGGCCGCCGCCCTGGAGTGAGACCGTGAACTTCGCGCGCAGATTCGTGTCCCCGGCCTTCCTGCCGGTCTATTTCTTCGCCGCAACCATTCTCCTGGGCGGCTTCCTCCTGCACCTGTCCGCCTCACAGAACGGGACGGCCATTTCCTGGATCGACGCCATGTTCACCTCGGTCTCGGCCACCTGTGTCACGGGGCTGTCGGTGGTGGACACGGGCACGACCTTCTCGACCTTCGGACTGAGCGTCCTGGCCGTGCTGATCCACGTCGGCGGCCTGGGCGTCATGACCTACACGAGCCTGGTCTTCTACCTCTGGCGCCGGCGCGTGACCCTCACGGACCGCCTGGCCGTGGGCGAGTCCCTTCTGGGCGACCCGTCCTTCAGGCTCGGGCGGTTCCTCGTCCACGTCTTCGTGGTCTGCCTGAGCATCGAGGCCGCCGGGGCCGTGGCGCTGCAGGCCTTCACCTGTGGCGAGATGGGCTGGTTCGGGGCCTTCTTCCACGCCGTCTCGGCCTTCTGCAACGCCGGTTTCGCCCTCTACCCGGACAACCTCATGCGCTTCGCCGGCAACCTGCCCGTGAACCTCGTCTTCATGCTCCTCATCTTCCTGGGGGGCATCGGCTTCTACGTCCTGGTGGAACTGCCCGGCTTCCTCGGCTCGCTCCTGGGTCTCAGGCGCCTTTCGGGGCGCCTGAGCTGGCAGAGCTCGCTGGTCATCCGCACCAGCCTGTGGCTCGTCTTCATCGGCTGGGCCGTCTTTTTCTGCATCGAGCAGCGCCAGGACGGGCTCCTCACGGCCATGCTGCAGAGCCTCTTCCAATCCGTCACGGCCCGCACGGCCGGGTTCAACACCATGGACATCGGCGTCATGACGGACACGTCCCTCTTCGTGCTCATCCTGCTCATGATCATCGGCGGCTCGCCAGGATCCTGCGCCGGCGGCATCAAGACCACGACCCTGCGCGTGCTGCTGGGCTTCGGCGCCTCCCAGGTCAAGGGGCGCGAGCAGGTCGTGGTCGAGGGCTTCGCCGTGGACGGCCCGACGGTGAACAAGGCCATGACCCTGACCATCCTGGCGGTTGTTCTTGTTCTGGCCTCGGTCTTCGTCCTGACCGTGACCGAGGGGGCCAACGTGCCGCACCAGATGGTGCGCGGCAAGTTCATCGAACTCTTTTTCGAGGCCACGTCGGCCTTCGGCACCGTGGGGCTGAGCACCGGCCTGACCCCGAAGCTGTCGGCCCCAGGTAAGCTCGTCATCATGCTACTCATGTTCGTCGGGCGCCTGGGGCCCATCGTCTTTCTGACCATGCTGCAGGCCTGGCAGACCCGTGAACATTTCCGCCGCGCGGAACGCAACATGCTCATAGGCTAGGAGATCGTATGGCACGCAAGGAATTCGGGGTGGTGGGCCTGGGCAAGTTCGGCCTGAGCCTGGCCCAGTCCCTCATGAGGCACGGGCAGCAGGTCGTGGGCCTGGACAGCGATCCGGAGAAGGTCAAGGCCGCGGCCGAGACCCTGACCCACGCCTACCAGGCCGAGGCCGTGGACAAAACGGCCCTGCAGCAGCTGGGCTTCGGCGAACTGCCCGAGGTCATCGTCAGCACGGGGCATTCCATGGAAGCGAGCATCCTCGTCACCCTGTTCCTGAAGGAGCTGGGTTGCCGCAGCGTCACGGTCAAGGCCATTAGTCACGACCACGAGAAGGTGCTGCGCAAGGTCGGGGCCGACTCGGTCATCTTCCCCGAACGCTACGCCGCCGAGCAGCTGGCCGCCAAGCTTGCCGTGCCGGGACTCATCGACTACCTGCCGCTGGGCACCAACGTCATTCTGAAGGAGCTGGTGGTCGACAAGTGGGCCGGCAAGAACCTGCGCGAGTTGAACCTGACCAACGCCTACGGCATCCAGGTCGTGGCGGTGCGGGCGGCTGACGAACAGCATTTCGTTTTCGTGCCCAAGGCCGACGCGGACCTGCGGAAAGGTGACACGCTGGCGGTCATCGGGCGGGGGGAGAGTTTGGAGGGGCTGGTTTCTTGAAGGGAAGGCGGTGGAGGATGGACCGTATGGACGCAATGGACGGGATGGACTGGGAATATGGCGCGAGTGCAGATTGAGATGCCGCAGGCGTGGCTCTTTCGGGCGCGGCTGGCGGTGCGGGTTTCGGACGTGAATTACGGCGGGCATCTGGGCAACGACCGGGTGCTGGGGCTGGCGCACGAGGCGCGGGTGATGTGGCTTTCGACCCTGGGCCTGTCCGAGAGGGACGTGGGCGGGGCGGGGCTGATCATGGCCGACGCGGCCCTGGTTTTCCGGGCCGAGGCCTTTCTGGGCGATGAACTGGACGTGGACCTGGGCGTGGCGGAGGTGCGGCGTTCGGGTTTCGAACTGGTCTATCGTCTGGTCCGCGTTGGCGACGGGGCCGAGATCGCGCTGGTCAAGACGGGCATGGTCTGCTTCGACTACGCGGCGCGCAAGGTGGCGCGGGTTCCAGAGAGTTTCGCCCGGCTGCTTGGGGCCCAGGCGTGATGCGCTGCCGGATCAGCCACAAGCTTTTCCTGTCCGACATGCCCGAGTCCGTGAAGGACGCGGTCATGGCCGAGTTGACCCTGGAGAACCCCAAGTGGCTCGAAAACCTCAAGATGGGCCGCACCAATTTCCGCGTCTCCCGGCACCTCAAGTTCTATTCGGCCCGTAAGTGCGGCGGGCTCATCGTGCCGCGCGGTTACGGCGAGCGTCTGGCGCGCATCTGCGCCGAACAGGGCGAGGCGGTGGAGTACGACGACGAGCGCCGCAGCCTGCCCGAGGTGGACTTTTCTTTCTCCGGGGAGCTGCGCCCCTATCAGCGCACGGCCTGCGAGGCCATGCTGCGCCGCCGCTTCGGCACCCTGTGCGCGCCCACCGGGGCGGGCAAGACCGTGTGCGGGCTGTCCCTCATCGCCAGCCGCCGCCAGCCGGCCCTGATCATCGTACACACCCGCGACCTGGCCATGCAGTGGGTGGAGCGCATCGAGCAGTTTTTGGGCATCCCGGCCCGCGAGATCGGCATGATCGGTAGCGGCAGGAGTCGCGTGGGCGAGCGCGTCACCGTGGCCACGGTCCAGTCGGTCTATGCCAGGGCCAAGGAGCTGAAAAAACGCGTCGGGCATCTGGTGGTCGACGAGTGCCACCGCGCCCCCAGCCGAACGTTCACTACCGCGGTAACGGCCTTCGACAGCGCCTACAGCCTGGGCCTCTCGGCCACGCCGTTTCGCCGCGACGGGCTGACGCAGCTCATCTTCTGGCACCTGGGAGCCATGCACGCCCGCATCGACGGGGAAGACCTGATGGAAAGCGGGGCCATCCTGCGCCCCGAGATTCGCGTCAGGCCCACGGAATTCTTCACCCGCCGGGACCCTTCGGAGGAATACGCCCTCATCATCGCCGACCTGACCGAGGACTTGGGGCGCAATACCCTCATCGTCGACGAGGTGGAGCGGGAAATCCGCGCCGGAGGCGGGGTAGCCCTGGTGCTGTCCGACCGCAAGGGGCACTGCCGCGCGCTGCAGGCCATGCTGGCGCAGCGCCACGGCATCGACGGCGCCGTGCTCACGGGCGACACGCCCCTGCCCGAGCGCAAGAGTCTTGTCGGTCGCATCCAGGACGGCCGCGAAAAGGTCGTCTTCGCCACGGGGCAGCTCATCGGCGAAGGTTTCGACGCCAGCAACCTGACCTCCCTCTTCCTGGCCACACCCGTCAAATTCAGCGGCCGCCTCATCCAGTACCTGGGGCGGGTGCTGCGGCCTTCCATCGGAAAAGTTCAACCAAAGGTTTATGATTTCGTGGATTCGCGGGTGGGGGTTCTGGATGCCGCGGCGCGGGCGCGGGCCGTGGTCTACGAGGAGATTTTTTCGGCCTAGACGATCGCGCACCGCCGCGTTGACTTGGGATGGGGCACGGTAACGCGAACGGCGTTGTCCGGCGCGGCCCTTCGTTGCGGATATGGCGGCGGTGGGTAATCATCCCCGTTGGGCGGGCACGGAAAATGCCGAACCCTGCCACCTTGAACCGATCCGCAGAATTCTCCAAGGATGAGAGTCCGTCGTTCGTCGTCGTGCTGTGCCGCGTTGACGATGGAGTCCTGCCCGACACGACAGGGATTCAGACATTCATCCGCAAGGAGGTCTCATGGACCCTGCACCAGACGCCCTTGCTTCGACAATCCAGGCCCTTCCGGACAAGATTCTGGAAATCCGTGGACAACGTGTCCTGCTCGATGCCGATCTGGCCGGACTCTTCGGGGTGCCGACCAAACGGTTCAACGAGCAGGTCGGACGCAACCTGGAAAAGTTTCCGTCGGATTTTATGTTTGTTCTTACAAAACAGGAGATTATGAACTTGAGGTCGCATTTTGCGACCACAAGTGGCGGACATGGTGGACGACGCTACAATCCGCGAGCCTTCACCGAGCACGGCGCCATCATGGCGGCCACGGTGCTCAACTCCCCGCGGGCCGTCGAGATGAGCGTGTACATCGTGCGGGCTTTCGTCAGGTTCCGCGAGATGCTGTCCTCGCATCGCGAACTGTCCGCAAAACTCGGGGAACTCGAAGCGCGTCTGGACGACCATGACCAAGCCATCGGCGGCCTGATCCGGGCCATCAAGGCGCTCATGGAGCCCGAAGCGCCACGCAAGCGTCCCATCGGGTATATCAGGGATTCCGGAGACTGAAGCCATCTCCTTCTTTTCAGATCCGGGCGGCCAGAACCGACATGTAGAAAACTTCGAATTCAGCCATTTCCATGTCACCCCGCCGCAGCCACTCGGCCAGCCAGGCCGTGCGCAGAGCCAGGGTCCAGGTCGGTAGATAAGCTCCCAAATCCTCGTCGAGCAATCCTTCATTCCGTGCAGTTTCCAAGAATGCGCGGACGAATGCCCCGTCCAGGGCCTCCTCGTCCTCGCTACCCACACAGCCAAGGATCAGGGCAAGGTCGTGCAGGGCGCACTTTGGGCCGCAGAACTCCCAGTCAATGGACGCCAGAATGCGGTCCTGACCCCAGATGACGTTCAAAGGGTGAGGGTCGCCATGGCAGAAGACGGTCGGCAGGTCGCCGCATGCATTCAGGTTGCGGTCCAACAGGGAGAAGATCTCAGCCAACCGGCCGTGGATCTGAGGATGAAGGCGGCGGGTGTCGGCCTCGATGCGTAGGGCGTAGGCGCGCAGGTCGAAGGGCGGTTCTTCCGTGGCCAGGCCCCCGGCCGCCCGTCGCATGTCCGCCAGGTAGCGGGCCAGCGCCTCGCCGCGCCAGGCATCACGCCAGTACGAGTCGCGGTCCAGAGGCACGCCGTCGAGAAACGGCGACAGCTGCCAATGGCGTTCCTGCGCGTGCTGGGTGGTTAAGCCGTCATTTCCGGACAAGGGTGCGGCTACCGCCAGGCCGCGGCGGGACAGGTGCGCCAGTCGCGCGGCAATGGCGGTCTTGCGGGCCAGGCAGCCTGCGTCGAGCTCTTCCAGAAGCCAGTCCGCCGCGCCGGCCCGGACCACGACGCGGTCCACGCAGCGTTCGGGGCTGCCCTGGATGGGTATTTCGGGTCTGGCGCACTCCAGGCGCAGATTCCACGCGGCCAGGATGGAATCGAGGAAGCTTGGGGCGAGGTTCATGCAGGACAAGCGGCAGCGCTCACCACTTGCGGTTCACGTATCGGATGACAAGGAAAGCCAGGACGGCGATGACCACCGTCATGGCCAGGAGCAGCCCGAAGATGTCGGTGCTCTTGCCCACGAAGCGCAGGGCGCCCATGGTCAGCACGCCGACGATGCCGCCGATCCAGAGCAGTGCGTTTTGCTTTTTCAAGGTAAACCTTCTTTGCGGGGCGAACACCATTGCTCAGCGCTGGTCCCGGTTGACCGCACTTCATAGGGCGCTTTGTTCTCGTTGAGGCGATCGATCCAATAGCCCGGCCTGCGCCTCATATTGGCCACCGCCACGATTTCGAGATGGTCGGGCCGAAAATGGTAGATGATGCAAAATGGAAAGCGCTTGGTGCGACAACGACGGGTGCGGGTCGTAAAGGGGCTCCATGCCGATGGATTCATTGTCAGGCGGTTTACTGTAGCGAGGACTTCATCCAAGAATGCAACCCCCTGGCCGGGTTCGCATTCTTCATAGTACTCGACCGCGTGCACCAGTTCGGCGCGTGCAAGAGGGTGGAAGCTGACGTTCATCTGCCAAGGCGTTGTCGAATGTCGGCAAAGACCTCCGCACCGGGAATGGATTGCACCAGGCCTGCATTCAGATCGTCGATCCGCCGTTCCGCCTCGACTGCCCATGCCTGCTCGATGTTCTTGTCGTCGGGGGCGTTGAGGCTTTCAAGGATCGTTTCGACAATTCGTATCCGGTCCTCGCAAGGCAGGGACAGGATTTCTTCCGTCAGTTTCGCGGTTGTCGTCATCGGTGAGCCCTCCAGTGACCCGTGGAGCGGGACACGAAATCCGTGTTGTCTTTGCGCTGGCTACCGTGGTCGTTGTGACAAATCAAGTCGGTCGCGTCGTCGGCCTCGGGACTGGTCTGCAAATGAAAAGGGCAGGCGCGATCCGGCTGACCGCACCTGCCCACGATGGCGAAACGCCGGGTATCCTAGTGGTCGGCCGGCTGGTTGGTCAGGCCCATGGTTTCGAGGAGGTGGAAGATGACGGACATGATCATGCCCACCACGGTGCCCAGGGCCATGCCCTTGAGCTGGACCGTGCCGATGTTCACGGCCGTTCCGCTCAGGCCCACGATGAGGACGATGGCGGTCAGGATCAGGTTGGCCGGCTTGGAGTAGTCGACTTTGGACTCCACCAGCATGCGGATGCCCGAGGCGGCGATGACGCCGAAGAGCAGGATGCAGATGCCGCCCATGACCGGGGTGGGGATGGACTGGATGAAGGCCGAGAGTTTGCCGATGAAGGCCAGGACGATGGAGATGACGGCCGCCCCGCCGATGACCCACACGGAGTAGACGCGGGTGATGGCCATGACGCCGATGTTTTCGCCGTAGGTCGTGACCGGCACCGAGCCCATGAAGCCCGACAGGGTGGTGGAGATGCCGTCGCCCAGGAGCGAGCGGTGCAGGCCGGGGTCCCTGGTCAGTTCGCGGCCGACGATGTTGCCCGTGACCACGAGGTGGCCGATGTGCTCGGAGATGACCACCAGGGAGGCCGGGATGATGATCAGGATCTTGTCCCAGTCGAATTTGGGGGTGTAGATCGTCGGCATGGCCAGGACCGGGGCGGCCGAGATGATGTCGAAGTTGACCATGCCCATGGCGATGGACACGCCGTAGCCGACGATGATGCCGATCAGGACCGGGATGACGGCCATGAAGCCCTTGAAGACGATGGAGCCGAAGGCCACCACGAGCAGGGTGACCATGGACACGATGATGGCGTTCATGTCGTAGACCCCGGCCTTGTCGGGCATGATGCCGGCCATGCCCGTGGCCACTCCGGCCAGTTCCAGGCCGATGAGGGCCACGATGGGGCCCATGGTGGCCGGCGGCAGTACGACCTTGATCCAGTCGGAACCGAACTTGCCGATAATGAGCGCCACGGCGCAGAAGATCAGGCCCGAGACGATGAACCCGCCCAGGGCGTAGGAGTAGTTGGCTCCCCACATGGCCGTGTCGGCGCCCAGCACCACGAAGACCGGGGACAGGAAGGCGAAGCTCGAACCCAGGAAGGCCGGCGCCTTGCCCTTGCACAGGAAGAGGTAAATCAGGGTGCCGATGCCGTTCATGAGCAGCACGATGGCCGGGTCGATCTTGAACAGGGTCGGCACCAGCACCGACGCCCCGAACATGGCGAAAAGATGCTGCAGACTTAAGGGGATGCCCTGGAGTAACGGTACCTTTTCCTCAACCTGGATGATTCTTCTGCTCATGAAATGCTTCCTCGATGGATGATGTGTTGCAAGGCCAAATGGGCCCGTCCCGCGCACACGCCGCACGGGGCCTGCCGCGCAGACCCCAAATCTGCAGTCTCGTACATGCAGAGCCGTGGGTGGTCAAGAACGTCGTCAGGTGGCGGGGAATGTCAGTCCGTGACGGGACTCAGCAAGCGCCGTACGCACGCCATATGGCGAGGGTCGGGATGGCTTGGATCCTGGATGCGGCCGATGACGCCGTGGACACGTCGGCCCGAGAAAAGCTCGATGGCTTTGCAGTTCTCGATGCGGTCGGTTTCGGCTACGGCCTCTGTCGGGTCCAGCAGCACCGCGCCCAGGCAGCCCGCGCCGCGTGCGGCGATGGCCTCGAAGGTCAGCAGGGAGTGGTTGATGGTGCCAAGCCCGGCCCGGCCGGCTACGAGGATCGATGACCGTGTCGTCAGGGCCAGGTCGAGCATGGTCTTGTCCGCCGTGATCGGCACCAGGATGCCGCCTGCTCCTTCGACAACCACCGTGTCGTGTCGTGCGGCGTAGCCGGTGATGAAATCGACCAGGGACTTGAAGTCTACCGGATCTCCGGCGAAGAGGGGGGCCTTGGGCAGGGGTCGGAGGCTGTGGATGCAGTCCGCGGGCTTCATGCCGGCGGGCAGCCCCCCTGGCAGATGGCGGTGCAGGAAGGCCGGGTCGGAATCCGCACCCGGGTCGACGCAGCCCGTCTGTACGGGCTTGAGATACACGGCGTCCCGGCCCGCCAGGGCACGCATGACCAGGAGGCTCAGCACGGTCTTGCCGACGTCCGTGTCCGTGCCGGTGATGAAGATGACTTTTCCGGGACGCGTCATGCCTCGTCCCCCAGGCTGGCGACCAGGGCGTCGCGCAGCGTGCGCACATGTTCCAGCGTGTGCAGCCCGGTCAGGTTGACGCGCAGGATGGCCTGGCCCAGGGGCACGGTCGGGTAGCGCGCGGCAAAGGCGAGCACGCCGCGGCTGCGCAGGGCCTCGGCCAGACGGGCGCATCGGGCCTCGTCGCCGACCTCCAGGGCAAGGATGTGGGCCTCGCCACGCACCGGGAGGACGCCGCCCAGGATTGACCGGGCTTCATTCCCCAACTGCCGCAGTCGTTTTCGGGCCTCGTCCGCCGCGGCGACCCGCTCCAGCATGGCCAGCACCATGTCCCCGTGCCAGGGCGGCAGGGCCGTGGTGTAGATGAATCCCTGACCGAAATGGACGAGATGGTCGCGCACGGCATCCGGGCAGAGGATGAAGGCCCCGAACAGCCCGAAGGCCTTGCCCAGGGTGCCCACGGCCACGTCGGCCACGTCCCGCGCCAGCCCTCGTCCGCCGTCGCCCAGAACGCCGAAGGCATGGGCCTCGTCCACGACGCACAGGAATCCGAATTCCTCCTTGAGACGCTTGAGCGCCCCGAAGTCAGGGCTGTCCCCGTCCATGCTGAACAGGGACTCGGTCAGCACGGCCTGCACCGGGTGCGCCCGCAGAATCTTTTCCAGATGGCCCATCCGGTTGTGCCGGAAGGTGTGGAAGACGGCCCGGCTGTGGCGAACGCCGGCCACGGTGCTGGCGTGGGCGCGTTTGTCCAGGGCCAGGGTGTCCTTGTCGTTGAAGATGGTGGCCAGCAGGGTCAGGTTGGCCAGGAAGCCGCTGCCCAGGATCAGGCAGGATTCGTATCCGAAATGTGCGGCCAGGGCTTTTTCGGCCGCCAGGGTCGAGGCCGCCGTGCCCGTGACCAGGCGCGAGGAGCCCGAACCGCAGCCCTGCAGGCGGCAGAGACCGGCCAGGTGTTCGGCCATGGCCCGGTCCTGGGCCAGGCCCAGGAAGTCGTTGGAGGAGAAGTCCAGGAGTTCTCGTCCTTCCACCACTGCGAAGGCGCCGCGGTGTTCGGACACGGCCAGGAGTTCCCGGCCCAGGCCGGCTGCCTTGCGGGCTTCCACGTCGGCGCGCAGTCTGCTCAGGAGCGGGTGCATAGGGCCTCGAAGCGCTGGCGGAAAAAGGTGTCGGGGGACGCCAGGGGGGTATGCCCCATGACCATCCGGCAGACCGGCGTGTCGTCCGTGACGACGTCGTAGGCGGCCCCGGCCGAGGTCTCGGCGACGAGGGTCGCGTGGATGGTCAGCGGGCTGTGGCCCAGCCCCGGGTCATGGACAAGGTCCGAGACGGACGCGAGGAATGCGCGGACCGCGAAGTCGTGGCGGCGGCGCAGATGCAGTCCGCAGGCCTGGGCAAGGGCTTCCAGGGCCAGATAGGGCGGTAGTCCGGCCGAGGTCCGGGCCACGATTTCCTTCGCGTCGCATGAAACGACGGCATTCAGGGCCACGCTGGGGTCGAAGGCGGAAAACCCCGCACCGGGCGAGTCCTCAACCCTCACCGCTGAATGGCGTGCATCCGGGCTCATGCCGCGTCCTTTCGGGTCTTGAATTCTTTGAGACCCAGACAGGCGTTCTGGCCGCCGAAGCCGAAACTCTGCAGCAGCAGGTTGTTGGGTCGCAGGGCCGTGGGCCTGCGCAGCAGGGGGAGGTCCGGCCAGGCCGAGTTTTCGAGGTTGGCGATGGCCGGGAAACGGCCGGCCTCGGCGCAAACCAGGCCCACGGCCAGTTCCGCCGCGCCGCAGGCCGAGGCCAGGTGCCCCATCCGGGACTTGAAGGCGCACACTGCCCGGGCATTGGGAACGGTCCCGGACAGGACGGCGGCCTCGGCCTCGTCGTTGAGGACCGTGCCCGTGCCGTGGGCCAGGACGCAGAGGTCCCGGGTGCCGAGCTTCTCCAGACACTGACGAACGGCCCTGGCGGCCGCCGTTCCCGCGGGGTCCGGACCCGTCAGGCTGCCCCCGTCCAGGGACGAGGACGAGCCGACGACCTCGGCCAGGACCTTCGCCCCCCGCGCCGTGGCGTGCTCCAGGCTCTCCAGGACGAACATGGCCGCGCCCTCGCCGATGGCGAAGCCCGAACGGTCGCGGTCGAAGGGGCGGCAGGCCTCCTCGGGCCGCACGAAATCCGTGGCCAGCACGCCGGCCTGGCGGTAGGCCCGCACGCCCTCGAGCGACAGGCGCGAGTCGCCGCCGCCGGCCAGGGCCACGTCGGCCAGGCCCGCGGCCACGGTCCGGAACGCCTGGCCCAGGGCCTGGGTGGAGCCCGCGCAGGCCGTCATGATGGTCAGGTTCTCGCCGTGCAGGCCGAGTGTTTCGGCCAGGGTCGCGGCCAGGGTGTTGGGCAGGCAGTCCAGCAGCCACAGGGCCTTGTCCTCCCGCGGGACCGCCTGGAGGTTCGGCCCCAGGCCCAGAAAGAGCCCGGCGCGGTCCAGGTGCTGCGGGCCCAAGGCCCCTTCCGCAACGGCGCGGACGGCCGCGGCCAGGCACAGTTGCTGGCCGCGAGTCAGGTAGCGGGCGTTCTTGCAGCGGCCCACGTGGGACCGCAGGTCGAAACCGGCCACGGGGCAGACGGACACGTGCCTGTCCCCGGCCCAACGCTCGAAGGGGCCGTGCGGTTCTTCCAGGGCGGCAAGGACCTCCCCTGATGTCGACCCCAGGGGCAGGATGAAGCCGCTGGCCGTGATGACCACCCGGCGGGCCATCAGTCCTCCGCTTCCCCGGCGCGGTCGGCGGCGTAGGCGGCCAGGTCGCGGACCTTGATCACGGGGCCGGCCTCGCGGTCGGCCAGGATTTCGGCGATGCGGGCGCGGTCCAGGTGCGGGTACTCGGCGGCCATGGCCTCCTCGGGGGCCTTGCCCGCCTTGGCGGCGCGGGCCAGGACCTGGCGCATGTTCTTCAGGAACAGGGTGTCGTCGTCGACCTCCATGTCCAGACGGTGCTGCATGGCCACGCCGATTTCGAGCAGGTCGATTGACTCGGCCCGCAGGTCGCGCACGACGTAGGTTTCCGGCGTGATCTGGGCCTGGTCCAGGTCGAGGATGTCGGCCAGAATGCCGGTGATGGAAGACGTGATGTTTTCGAGGTTGCTCATAGGTATTTCTGCGCCGTCAGTCCGGCGTCCATGGTGATGGTGGTGCAGGTCAGGGCCAGGGCCTGGTCCGTAAGGAGAAAAAGGAGCGTCGAGGCGGCCTGTTCCAAGGTCACGACCTTGCCGCCTAGGTTTTGCCGCCTGGCGCCTTCGTCCAGAAATCGTTTGCCCCGGCCGGCGTCGACGAGGCCCAGGCGCAGGCTGACGGAGGTCACGCCGCGCGCCCCCAGTTCCAGCCCCAGGCTCTGGTACAACCCCTCGGCCGCGCGTTTGGCCGCGCCGTAGAAGGCCTGGCCCGGCGCGGGCAGGGCCGCGGCCGTGGATGAGACAAAGACGAGCCGTCCGAAGCGGCGGGGGATCATGGATCTGGTCACGGCCCGCAACAGGCGCAGACGGCCGGAAATGTGCGCTTCGAGGTAGCCCTCGGCCTCTTCGCCCGCGGTGGCCGCCAGGCCTTCGAGGTCGCCCTGGGCCAGATCCACGAGGTAGTCGACGCCGGCGTCCAGGATGGGGGCGAGGCCCGCAAAATCGCGTTCGCCCAGGTCCAGACGGGGGCTTGCCAGTTCCGGGAAGCGCCGGTCCACGGCCTCGCGACCCGCTTCAGAGACGTGGGTCGGGATCACGGTCACCCCTTCCTCCCGCAGCAGGGCGGTCAGGGCCAGGCCCATGTCGCTCCCGCCGCCGAGGATGAGGGCCGTGCGGCCGCGAAAGGAGAGCTTCACGTCTCGATCCTTCCCCGGGCGAAGACGGTTTCGCCCTGGTTCAGGGTGCAGGCGAACTCCCCGCCGCGGTCCTCGATGCGCAGTTCGTACGCGCCGGGCGCGGCGAAGCGGGCAAAGGAGAAGCGCCGGACCGTCAGGGGCCCGGCATGGCCGCGGTGCGCGCGCACGGCCTCCAGGCACAGTCCCATGATCAGCGTGCCCGGCACCACGGGGTTGCCGGGGAAGTGCCCGTTGAAGCAGGCGTCGTCCGGGTCGAAGGACACGGGCAGGGTCAGCCTCCCGGCAGCCTTCAGATCCACGAGCCCTGCTCCATCATCCGCATGTCGGCGTCCAGGTCCCGGCCGCGTGTGGTCAGGTAGTTGCCGATCATCATGCCGTTGGCCCCGGCCAGGGGCAGCCAGGACTGGTAGTCGCCCAGGACCCGCTCGCGTCCGCCGGCCACGGTGATGTCCGCGTCGGGCAGCATCAACCTGAAGAGCGCCACGGACTTGAGGGCGTCGTGGGGCGTCAGCAGTTCCATGTCCTGCAGGGGCGTGCCCGGGATGGGGTTCAGGAAATTGAGCGGCACCGTGTCGACCCCTAGTTCCGCCAGGGTCGCGGCCAGTTCGATGCGCTGGTCCCAGGACTCGCCCAGGCCCAGGATGCCGCCCGAGCAGACCTGCAGGCCGTGTTCCTTGGCCAGCAGCACGGTTTCGATGTCCTGGTCGTACTCGTGGGTCGTGCAGATGGCCGGGAAGTGCGAGCGGGCCGTCTCCAGGTTGTGGTGGTAGCGGGACAGGCCCGCGTCGACCAGGCGGCGCACGTACTCCGGCGTCAGCAGGCCCAGGGACGCGCTCAGGGAAAGGTCCGTGCGTTGCCGCAGTTCCCTCAGGCAGGCGCAGACGCGCTCGATCTCGTCCTCGGCCAGGCGCAGGCCGCTGGTCACGATGGAGTAGCAGGAGGCCCCGGCCGCGTGCATGGCCAGGCCGCGTTCCACCATGTCCTCCAGCGGGAGCAGGGGGTGCGTCGGGCTGCCGGTGCGGTAGTGGCCGCTCTGGGCGCAGAAGGCGCAGTCCTGGGAGCAGGTCCCGGACTTGGCGTTGATGATGGAGCAGGTGAAGGACACGCGGCCCCTGGCCTTCATGACCGCGTTGGCGGCGAAGAGCAGGCCGGTGGTGTGCTCCCGCCCGAGGGCGGCCAGGGCGCGGCCGTCATCCTGCGTCAGGGCTCCGCCCTGGAGGATGCGGTCGAGAAGGGTGCTGACGAGTGGATTGAGCATGGTGTTTCCGTGAGTGGCGGCAGTATTCGGGGCATTTCGCCTTGTCAAATGCCGTGTGACGTTTCGGCGCGAAAGCAACGGGCGCTTTGACCTCACCGGCTGATTAAGCTACCGAGCACGTGTCATGAATGCAAAGAAAAATTCCGATCCGATCCCGCCGGACTATTCGTCCGTACAGTGGGTTGCCGCCTCCCTGGACAGCCAGCACCCGGCCGACACGGCCGACGAGCTGGAAAACCTGTCCCTGGCCGAGCAGCTCGAGTACATCCGGGAGATGGACGTGGAGGACGCCTCCGAGTCCATCACGGAGATGGAACGCCACGAGCGAAACCTGCTCATGAGCCGCCTCTCGCCGTCCTTCGCCGCGGCCATCCTGGAGGCCATGTCCCCGGACGACGCCGCGGACATCCTCGAAGACCTCGACGACGACGTCCGGGTCCGCATCTTCAAGAAGCTCGAGCGCGAGGACGCCGAGGAGATCTCCGACCTGCTCCAGTTCGACCCGGACTCGGCCGGCGGCGTCATGAACACGGAGATCCTGGCCCTGGACCAGTCCATGAACGCCCAGCAGGCCATCAATCTCATCCGTGAACGCGTCGAGGAGACGGAAATCCCCTATTACGCCTACATCGTGGACGAGTACCGGCACCTCAAGGGCGTGGTCTCCCTGCGCGACCTGCTGCTGAGCCCCGGCCGCACCCTGCTCAAGGACCTCCTCGGCGACCAGAACCTCATCTACGTCCCCTTCGACACGGACAAGGAGGAGGTGGCCCGCCTCATCAGCCGCTACAACTTTCTGGCCCTGCCCGTCGTCGATCACGAACAGCGCCTCCTGGGCATGGTCACCGTCGATGACGTCATCGACATCATCCAGGACGAGGCCAGCGAGGACATGCAGTCCATGGTCGGCGCCGGTCGGGACGAAACCGTGGACTCGCCCTGGACCTACTCCCTGCGCATGCGCCTGCCCTGGCTGGTCATGAACGTCCTCAACTCGGCCATTTCGGCCTTCGTCGTGCACCTCTTCGAAGGCACCATCGCCCAGATGGCCCTGCTGGCAGCCCTCATGCCCATCGTGGCCAACCAGGCCGGCAACACGGGCCAGCAGGCCCTGGCCGTCATGATCCGACAGTTGGCCATGGAGCGGTTCAACCGCAGGAAGAGCTGGGTGGCCGTGCTGCGCGAGGCCAAGATCGGCACGGCCAACGGCCTCATCGTCGGCGTGCTCGTTTTCGCCGGCCTGTTCGCCTGGACCCGCAACCTCGGGCTGGCCTCGGTCATGGCCGTGGCCCTGGGCCTGGACATGCTCATCGGCGCCGTGGCCGGCGCCTCCATCCCCCTGGTGCTCAAGGAGATCGGCCGCGACCCGGCCCAGGCCTCGAGCATCTTCCTGACCACCCTGACCGACAGCCTCGGCTTCTTCACCTTCCTGGGCCTGGCGGCCCTGTTCCTGTTCTGAATTTGCGACAGCGTTGAGGACGCGCGGCGCCGCCCCGCACCCCGCAAGGGGCGCGCCCCTTGACCCGCGTGAATTGTGGCTGTTGGGAGGGTTTATTGCGAGGAGTCTTCGACGAAGCAATCCATTTTCGGAATTATTGGCGAGAAAACATGAGCGGCGGGAACTGTCGCGCTAGAATTGATTATTGAGGAAGGAGCGAGGCGCTTTTCGAGGGAGGAGCGCACCCGTCTCCATGACCCCTCGAAAAGCGGTGAGGTAACGCAGTCCCCAATCAATTCTCTGCGCTTTCACTCTTCGGGCTCGACGGCATCCATGAGATCGATGGTCAGACGCAAAAAGTCCGCCTCGGTGATGATGCCGCACAGGGTGGCGTCGCAGACCACGGGCAGGCAGCCGTATTTCTCCTCCAGCAGGAGTCTGGCCGCCTCCTTGAGGGACAGGTCGGGGCTGACCGTTACCACGTCGGTCTGCATGATCTCCGTGATGGGTATGCCGGCCTCGATCTCGTCCTGGGTCTCGCGGTCGATGCCTGCCAGTTCGGAGATGGTCGCGGCCAGGATGTCGCGGTGGGTCAGCAGGCCCGCGAAGCGGCCGGCGTCGTCGACGATGGGGATGTGCCGGATGCGGGCCAGGTTCATGAGGTCCTTGGCCGCGCTCAGACTGTCGTGCTGGTTGAGGGTGAAGACGTCCTTGGTCATGATATTTTTCACCTGGAACATGGCGTACTCCTTTTTTCTCATTCTTCGCCGATTCGATCGGACGGCGCAAGAAAAAGGTTTGCAGCGGCGTTCCATGGGCCTTGCGGGGACGCGCGTGTTGACTTGGTGGGTGAAATCTGGTTTGCATCGAGCGTTTAGGCAATGATTTCCAATGAATCGAAGCGTCCGGGGGGATGAGGGAACTTGAAGGGTCTAGTTCGCAATCGCGAGAGGATGGTGCGGGAGCAGATCGAGGCTCGCGGAATCACGGACGAACGCGTGCTCTCGGTCATGCGTCAGGTCCCCCGGCACCTCTTCGTCGACGAGGCTCTGCAGGTTCAGGCCTACGGCGACCATCCCGTCCCCATCGGCCTGGGCCAGACCCTGTCCCAGCCGTACATCGTGGCCCTCATGACCTCGCTCCTGGTGGTCCGCCCCCAGATGCGCATCCTCGAGATCGGCACCGGCTCGGGGTACCAGGCGGCCATCCTGGCGGCCATGGGCGCCGAGGTCTTCACCGTGGAGCGCATCAAGCAACTCTACATGACGGCCCGCACCAGGCTCCTGGACATGCGGTACTTCAACGTCCGGGTCAAATTGGACGACGGCACCATGGGCTGGCCGGAACTCGGCCCATTCGACCGCATCATCGTCACGGCCGGGGGGCCAGAGGTCCCGCAGCCTCTCCTGGATCAGCTGACGGACCCGGGGATAATGGTCATTCCCGTGGGGCGGGCCAAGCGGGAACAGCGACTTCTGCGCATCTTCAAGAAGGAGGGGCGCATTCATCAGGAGGACCACGGCTCCGTGGCCTTCGTGGATCTGGTCGGCTCCCACGGCTGGAAAGTCTGAAGCGGCCCCGCAAGGGACGCCGCCTTTTTTATCGAGAACGAAAAGCCCTTTCCGGCCCCGCGCGGCGGGACGGCGGGCGAAGATACACCCGGAGGGAACATGTCTTCCAAGTCTTCCTGCTCGAGCTGTTCGAGCAAGCAGAACCTGGGCACCATCCAGGACAGCCCCGAGTCCAAGATGGAGCGCCAGGACAAGGTCATCGCCAGCACCTTGTCCAAGATCAAGTACAAGCTCTTCGTCATGAGCGGCAAGGGCGGCGTGGGCAAGAGCTCCGTGTCGACCAATCTGGCCGCAGGCCTGGCCCTGCGCGGCTACAAGGTGGGCCTGCTGGACGTCGACATCCACGGCCCCAGCGTCCCGCACCTGCTGGGCCTCAAGGGTCTGCTGGACATCGACCCCGAGAAGGGCATCCAGCCCAAGCGCTACAGCGAGAACCTGTCCGTGGTGTCCATGGAGTCGTTGCTCAAGGACCCGGACCAGGCCGTGCTCTGGAAGGGCCCCATGAAGACCTCGGCCATCCGCCAGTTCGTGTCCGACGTGGACTGGGGGGAGCTCGACTTCCTGGTCATCGACTCGCCTCCGGGCACCGGCGACGAGCCCATGGCGGTGCTGAAGACCGTGCCCGACGCCTTGAGCATCGTCATCACCACGCCCCAAGAAATTTCTTTGGCAGACGTGAGAAAATCGATTAATTTCCTGCAGTACGTGAAGGCGAACATTCTCGGCGTGGTCGAGAACATGAGCGGACTCATCTGCCCGCACTGTTCGCAGCAGATCGATCTGTTCAAGAAGGGCGGGGGAGAGGAACTGGCCAAGAAGTACTCGCTGGAGTTCCTGGGCGCCATCCCCCTTGATCCGGCCACGGTGGTCGCCGGAGACCTGGGCAAGCCCGTGGTAATGCTCGATGTGGACTGTCCGGCCAAGCGGGCGCTGCTGGCCCTGGCCGACCGCGTCGTCGAGGCCGCCCGCAACAGCCTGGAGGCGGTCTCAAGCAGCCACGTCTGAAAATGAGGTGACGGTGGGCGTATGAAGCATGTCGTGGCGGTTTCCCTCTTCCTGATGCTCCTCTGGCCCAGCGCAGACGCGCGGGCCAAGGGCATCTATTACATGGTCAAGGAAGACGGTTCCCTGTGCATCACGGACATCCCGACGTCCAAGCGCTTCAAGCCCTACAAGTTTCAGAAGTCCATCAACTACATCCGCAGGGCCCTGGTCGGCTTCAAACGCGACAAGCGCACCGTGCAGGAGGTGGACGCCATCGTCTCCGGCCTTTGCCGCAAGCACGGCGTGGACAAGAAACTCGTCATGGCCGTCATCGACGTGGAGTCCGGGTTCAACGCCGGCGCCGTGTCCACGGCCGGGGCCCAGGGCATGATGCAGATCATGCCCGAGACGGGCCGGGACCTTGACCTCGAAAACCCCTTCGACCCGAAGGAAAATATCGACGCCGGCATCCGCTACCTGAAGCAGTTGCTCGATACGTTCCCCGACAGGAGGCTGGCCGTGGCCGCCTACAATGCGGGACCCAACGCGGTAAAGAAATACGGAGGCATTCCTCCGTATGCCGAAACACAAAACTATGTACAAAAAGTCTGGGCCCGGCTCCAGCATTACGAATAGACAGAGATGATGAACCTACCCAATGCCCTCACCCTGTTTCGTGTCCTGGCGGTGCCGTTCATCGTCGCCCTGTTGTATTTTCCCGGCCCCACGACCTGCACCCTGGCCATGCTGCTCTTCCTCGTGGCCATCCTGACGGATCTGGCCGACGGCTTCCTGGCCCGCAAGTACAACCAGGTCACCAACTTCGGAAAGTTTCTCGACCCCCTGGCCGACAAGATCCTCATCGCCTCGGTGCTGGTCATGCTCGTGGAGCTGAACTGGGTTTCGGCCTGGGTGGCCATCATCATCATCGTGCGTGAACTCCTCGTCACGGGCCTGCGGGCCATTGCCGCGGACAAGGGGCACGTCATCGCCGCCGACAAATACGGCAAGCTCAAGACCATCATGCAGAGCGTCGCCCTGGTTCCTCTCATCTATCACTATCCGGTGTTCGGCATTAACGTCGCGTGGCTCGGGTCCGGATTGCTTTTTGTGGCCGTCCTGCTGACGATTTATTCCGGCTGGAACTATCTGTACGGCTTTTATCGGGTTTGGGGAGACTGAAGTTTTGCGTTCCGTTTTGCGGATTTTTCCTGTACAAGCCTAGTCGACTGGGTATTTTTGAAGGCTGCAGGCTCGACACAATCACCTTTCCGGAATGCCGCATTTCGTGAACAACTCCTCGTGATGGGGGTATAAATGGCTCAAATCGATGCTTTTTTCAAGATGATGCATGAACTGGGGGCCTCGGACCTCCATCTTTCCTCCGGTTCGCAGCCCATCATCCGCCTGCATGGAGAAATGCAGCGCATCAAATACAAGTTTCTGGAGCATGAAGAACTCAAGAAGATGCTCTACGAAATCACCCCCGAGAACAAGATCAAGACCTTCGAAGAGTCCGGCGACGTGGACTTCTCCTACGAGGTGCCGCATCTGGCCCGCTACCGCGCCAACTTCTTCATGCAGAAGCGCGGCATCGGCGCGGTCTTCCGCGAGATCCCGCAGAAGATCCTGTCCCTGGACGAACTGGGCCTGCCCTCGGTCCTCAAGAACCTTGCCCTGTTGCCCAAGGGCCTGGTCCTGGTCACCGGTCCCACGGGTTCGGGCAAGTCCACGACCCTGGCGGCCCTGGTGGACTACGTGAACAAGATCCGCAAGGACCACATCCTGACCATCGAGGACCCCATTGAATTCGTGCATGAGCCCCAGAACTGCCTCATCAACCAGCGCGAGGTCGGGCGCGACACCATGAGCTTCAGCGCGGCCCTGCGCGGCGCCCTGCGCGAGGATCCGGACATCATCCTGGTCGGCGAAATGCGCGATCTCGAGACCATCCAGCTGGCCCTGGAAGCGGCCGAGACGGGTCACCTCGTCTTCGCCACCCTGCACACCATCTCGGCCTCCAAGACCATCGACCGCATCATCGAGGTCTTCCCCGGCGATCTGCAGGGACAGATCCGTTCGGGCCTGGCCGACTCCCTGCGGGCCATCATCGCCCAGAACCTGTTCAAGCGCATCGACCAGCCGGGTCGCGTGGCCGGCATCGAGATCCTCATCGCCACGCCGGCCGTGCGCAACCTCATCCGCGAGAACAAGATCTTCCAGATCAACTCCGTCATCGAGACGGGACGCAAGTTCGGCATGCAGAGCATCGACGACGCCATCATGAAGCTCCTGACGGCCGGCATGATCGACCCCGAGCAGGCCTACAACAAGGCCGCCACCAAGTCCAAGTTCCGCGAGTTCCTGGTCAGCCCGCCCCAAGACTTCACCGAGGTGTAACATGCAACGCGCGCATCTTGACCATATTCTGCATCAGGTGCTGGACTTTTCACCGGACACTTCAGACATCATATTCACCGTCAACAAGCCGGTGCAGGCCGAAGTCCACGGCGAACTCGTGGACGCGAAGATCACGCCCAACCCGGGGCCGCTGCTGCCGTTTCAGGTGGAAGCAGTGGCCATGTGCCTCATGGGCCGCAACCTGCGCCTCTACGAGGACCAGCTTTCCCGCGGCTCCTGCGATCTGTCCTACGAGCTGCCCGGACGCTGCCGTTTCCGCGTCAACGTGTTGGGGCAGAAGGGGTCCCTGGCCATCGTCATGCGCAAGCTGACCTCCGTGGTCCCGACCATCAAGGAACTGGTCCTGCCCGACATCTTCTACCAGATGTCCAAGGAGAAGTTCGGCCTGATCCTGGTCACGGGCGCCACGGGCACCGGCAAGACCACGTCCCTGGCGGCCCTCATCGACAACATCAACCTGATGTACCGCAAGCATATCGTGACCCTCGAAGACCCCATCGAGTACGTACACGAGCACAAGCTGGGCACCGTCAACCAGCGTGAGCTGGGGCTCGACTTCGACACCTTCGCCTCGGGACTGCGCGCGGCGCTGCGTCAGGCGCCCAAGGTCATCCTGGTCGGCGAAATCCGCGACCGCGAGACCATCACCATCGCCCTGGAGGCCGCCGAAACGGGCCATCTGGTGCTCGGCACACTGCACACCTCCGACACGGGCCAGACCATCAACCGCATCATCGGCATGTTCGAGCTGGCAGAGGAGCGCCTCATCCGTTCGCGTCTCATGGAGAGCCTCAAGTACGTCGTGTCCCAGCGCCTCCTGCCGCGCATCGGCGGCGGTCGTGTGCCGGCCTTCGAGATCCTCAAGTCCAACCTGCGGGTCAAGGAGTGCATCCTGAACGGCGAGAGCGAGGACAAGACCTTCTACGGCATCGTCGAGTCCGGCGACGCCTACGGCATGGTCACCTTCGACAAGTACCTGGCCAACCTCTTCTACGAGAACATCATTACCGAGGACTCGGCCATGACCTATGCCTCGGACAAGTCGCGGCTGGCCCAGATGCTCGACAAGATCAAGACGGCGCGCGGCGAGAAGGTCACGGACATCGAGGGCCTGGAGCTCGACCACGAATACGAACGCAAGACGTCCCTTTTCTAGGGGGTGGGAACCATGGAGATCATCTGCACATCCTGTAATTCGACGTTCGTCATTCCCGACGACCGCATCCCCGAGACCCGGAAATTCAAGCTCAACTGTCCCAAGTGCCGCGAGCCCATCCTCGTGGACCAGGACGCCATGGAGGAGAAGGTCGTCGCTCCGGAGCACTTTCCCCATGACGCCGTGGTGGCCTTCGTCTTCGTCAAGAACCATGACTTGGCCGGTCGCATCGGCCAGTTTCTCAAGGGGCGCGGCATCTTCGTTTCCGAGGCCCGGTTCATCCATGAAGCCGTGGACAAGGTACGCATCAACTACTACAACGTCCTGATTCTCGAAGAGTCCGAGGAGAGCAAGTCCATCCTGGCCATCGTCAGGAAATGGAACGGCATCAGGCGCCGGGAGGTCAACATCGTCCTCGTCGGGGCCAAATGCCAGAGCATGCATCCCAACGAGGCCTTCATGCGCGGCGTGAACACGGTCATCGGCGCGGCCGACGGCGAGAGGATCGAAAACTTCCTCGATCTGGCCCTGGGCGAATACGACAACTACATCGAACCATGGACCGAGGCGGGCAGGAAGCTTCGCCAGAAAGGTTAGGACATGATCCGGGACAAGAGCAAGATACTCCTTTTCGCCCTATGCTTGGTCAACATTTTCATGGTGTTCAAGATCTTCGACGAGGAGAGCGGCATCCCCGCCTACAAGGACCTGCGCCTCAAGATCGAGGGCGTGCAGGCCTCCATTGACGACATCGACGCCCAGAACCGCCAGCTGAGCTCAGAAATCCGGGTGCTCAAGCGGGACGAGAAGTATGTCCAGCGCCTCATCAAGCGGGAGCTGTGCTACGTTGCCGACAACGAAATCATGTACATCGTGAAATGAATATGAACGACACTCTCGCCCTTTTCGACGAGCTCCTGGAACACGACTCCGGGTCCAAAATATTCTTCCCCCTGGCCCGCCTGTACCGCAAGCAGGGTCACACCCGGCGGGCCATCGAGATCGTGCAGCGCGGCGTCGAGCACCACCCCGACTACCTCGAAGCCCAGCTCTATCTCATCGACCTGCTCTGCGAGGAAGGGGAGGAGGGCGCCGCCGTCGGCAGGGCCCAGACCATCCTCGCCAAGCTGCTGTCCTACGAGAAGTTCTGGCTGCGGCTGCGCGAGCATTTTCTCAAGTCGGGGCAGACGGACCTCGCCATGGCCGCCTTCGTCCTGGAGCGCAACTCCCACGGCGAAAGCGTGGATCTGGCCAAGCTCCTGACCTGCGGCATCGGTCACTATTCCGAAGTCCTGGCCGCAAGCGACGTCCCGGTGGAGCCCGAAAAGGACCTCGACGCCGAGGAAGTTGCCCAGTTCTGCATCAATTCCGGCATCAAGACCAAGACCATGGCCAAGCTCCTCTCGGCCCAGGGCGAGTACGAACAGGCCATCAAAATCTACGACGACCTGCTGGAGGCCGCCTCCACGGACGCGGAGCGCGCCGAACTCGGTGCCCTGCGCGACAAGGCATACGCGGAACTCGGCAGCGTCCCGGACCCCGAGGCCGAGAAGCACAACAAGCTCTACTTTGTCCTCAACTCCCTGGCGGACAGGCTTGAGCAGAAGTTCGCCCCCGACGCCGTCGGGAACGGGTAAGCAGGTTCCCCCTTGATTCTTTTCCGACCGGACTATAGGTCCTGTCTGGGCCCAGTGCATGGCCTCCGATCGCTGGCCATGTCCGTTCAATCCCAATCGATTTCGAGAGAATCCATGAAAAAACAGCTTCTTCTTTGCGGTCTTCTGTTTCTTGTGGCCTGCACCCCGGTGAAGACGACGAGGGAGTATTACGAAGACTACGTCAATCCCAAAGCAAGCATCGATTACGAAAACACGGTCACTACCGATCTGCCGGCCGAGTTTCTCGACGACTATTACACCATCGACAGCAAGATAGTCCGCCTTGTCGAACAGGTCGAACTCATGGATTTCCAGCTCGACCCGGCCTGGATCGAGCAGCAGAAGGCCGCGCAGCCCTGGATCAGGCATATGGCCGTCCTGGATGGGGAGCAGCTCTTCCTGGCCGGCGACGACACCCTCGGGTTCGACCCGCAACTGCGCGAGAGCCTCGCGGAGCTTGGCAAGGAGCCGAAGCGGCGTCTCATTCACAACGCCGATCGAGTCATTCTCGTCCACGTGGGCGCCGTCGGCAACGACAGCCTGCGCACGACCCTGGTCGAGGTGGACATGGATCTCCTGACCTCCGAGGTCCGCGAACGCAAGACCTCGCTCTTCACCGGAGACAAGGTCTACGGTCAGGCCTCGGGTCTGTCCGCCGACGCCCTGCTGCCCATCACCAAGTCTTCACGCTATTCGGGCAGCCGCGACGCGGGTGATGTCGACGTCTACTGGGTCCGGAGCATGGCCTCCGACAATCTCATTTACATCTATCCCAACTGAGGCATCGCTATGCGCCAGGTAACGGTTGTCGAGCACCTGCTGCTCAGCCAGAAGGAGAGGCCCATGGCTTCGGGCCGGTTCACCCGGCTCCTCACGGAACTCATCCTGTCGGCCAAGATCATCGACCGCGAGGTCTCCAAGGCCGGCCTGCTCGACGTTCTCGGGGCAACGGGCGAAGTCAACGTCCAGGGCGAGATCGTGCAGAAGCTCGACGACTTCGCCAACCAGGTCATCATCCGCCGCATGGAGCGGGCCGGGGTGCTCTGCGCCATGGTCTCCGAGGAGAACGCCGACTTCATCGAGATTCCCCGGCAGTTCCCCGTGGGCGACTACATCCTGATCTTCGACCCCCTGGACGGGTCGGCGAACATCGACGCCAACGTCAGCATTGGCACCATCTTCAGCATCTTCCGCCGCACGTCCTATACCCAGCAGGCCGTAACCCTGGACGAGGTCCTGCAGAAGGGCGCAATGCAGGTGGCTGCCGGGTACATGATCTACGGTTCCTCGACCATGATGGTCTACACGGCCGGCAACGGCGTGCACGGCTTCACCCTGGACCCGAGCGTGGGCGAGTTCCTCCTGTCACACCCGAACATCCAGATCCCGGAGCAGGGGCGCATCTATTCCGTCAACGAGGGCTACTGGTCCTATTGGGACGAGCCCACGCGGCGCATCGTCAACCATTTCAAGTCCGACGAGAACGCCCTCGGACGCCCCTACAGCCTGCGCTACATAGGCTCCCTGGTCTCGGATTTCCACCGCAACCTGATCTACGGCGGCATATTCATGTACCCGGCCGACCACCGCGACCCGCGCAAGCCCAAAGGCAAGCTCAGGCTCATGTGTGAGGCCAACCCCATGGCCATGATCATCGAGCAGGCGGGCGGCATGGCCGTGGACGGGACGCGGCGCATTCTCGACATCGAACCCGAGGAACTTCACCAGCGCGTGCCGCTCTTCGTGGGGTCGAAGAAGGATGTCGAGGTCGTTCTCCAATATTACCGCGAAGCGGGGGACGACCGCCCATAATTCATTCTGGACGGTCGTCCGGGTTCCCGAGGACTCCGCGCGGGATGATGTCCCGTCATTGCGGGCGGAGCGCGGCGAATCATCTTCGAGATTTTTTCTTCATGTAACGTATCGAGGCATTTCCGGCTTGTCCGACATTTCCACTTCCCGTGCTTCCGGCCCCGTCTGCCTGGGCATAGAGACGTCCTGCGACGAGACCTCCGTGGCCCTGTGGGCCGGTGGGCGAATTGAGGCGGAGCTGGTGCATACCCAGATTCCCATGCACTCCGTGTTCGGGGGGGTAGTGCCGGAACTGGCTTCGCGGGAGCACTTGAGGCTGCTGGACCCTCTGGTCGAGTCGCTTCTGACCCGTGCCGGACGGCCGGGAGGGGAGGGGATCGAACTGGTGGCCGTGACCCGCGGTCCGGGCCTGCTGGGTGCGCTGCTGGTCGGCATCGCCTACGCCAAGTCCTTTGCCCTGGCCCGCGGCGTGCCGGTCATCGGCGTCAATCACCTGCACGCCCATCTCCTGGCCTGCGAGTTCACGGGCATCATCGAATATCCGGCCCTCGGGCTTCTGGTTTCGGGCGGGCACACGCACATCTATTCCATGCCGCGGCCGGGCGCCTTCGAGCTCATGGGGCGCACCCTGGACGACGCCGCCGGAGAGGCTTTCGACAAGATCGCCAAGCTTATCAATCTTCCCTATCCGGGCGGCAAGTACATCGACGAGTTGGCCAGACTCGGTACGCCCGTGCGGGGGCTTTTCACCCGTCCGTACCTGAACAACGACAACTGCGATTTCAGTTTCAGCGGCCTGAAGACGGCCGTGGCGCTGCACGTCGAGCAGCATGCGCTGCCGGCCCTGGATTACGCCGTTTTCGACCCGGCCGCCGTCGACGCGAGGGTCAAGGATCTCTGCGCCACGGTCAGCGAGACAGTCGCCCAGACCCTACTGGAAAAGACGCGTCGGGCCTTGGGGCGCGTGGACGGCGCCCGCACCCTGTGCCTGGCCGGAGGAGTGGCCGCCAACTCCCGCCTGAGGGAGGTATTTACAGCTTTTGCCGAGGCCAACGGGCTCAAATTTCTGGCCCCCGCGCAAAAGTATTGTGGTGATAATGCTGCTATGATAGCGTACGCAGGAGTTCAGCTGGCCCGAGCCGGGCTGGCGAGCTCGCTGGATTTCGAGGCCATCCCCCGAGGGCGGGCTGTGCCTGACGATTATATCGTAAACCCTTTGTTCAAGGAGTGAATAATGGCTGCTCAAGTGAACGATGCCGGATTCGACGCTGAAGTTTTGAAATCTGATCTCCCGGTGCTGGTGGATTTTTGGGCGCCGTGGTGCGGGCCGTGCAGGGCCATCGCTCCTGTCATCGACGAACTGACCCAGGAGTTCGAGGGTAAGGTCGCCATCATGAAGATGAATGTTGACGAGAACCCGGCCACACCGAGCAAGTTCGGCATCCGCGCCATTCCCACGCTGATCCTTTTCAAGAACGGCGAAGTGGTCGAGCAGGTCACCGGGGCCGTGTCCAAGGCCAGCCTGAAACAGATGCTCAATGACAAGGCCCTCTAGCTCCTGAGGTTGCCGATCGTCCCTAACCGAGGGTGGCCGCGCGGATACGCAGCCGCCCTCGTTCTTTGCCGAGCCCCGTCCCTTGGTCCGCGGCCCGGCGCATCCTTCACCATTAGCCAGGTTTTTGCCATGCGCACCAAACTGATTCTTTTTTCCCTGGTCCTTCTTCTGAACGGCTGCGGGGCCATCGACTACTATTTCCTGACCCCGCCAGAGGACACGGCCCAGGAGCTTTTCGAGAACGCCCGCGCGTCCATGCAGGACAAGGATTATGCGCAGGCCATCGACTCCCTGGTCAAGCTGAACGACCGATACCCGTTCAGTCCCTACGCCATGGACGCCCGTCTCATGCTCGGCGATGCCTACTCCTTGGACCGCCAATACCTCGAAGCCGTGGATATCTATGAGGAGTTTCTGTCCATGCACCCGCGGCATGAGCAGATCGACTACGTCCTCTTTCAGATCGGCGTGAACAAATTCAACTCCCACAAGTCCATCGACCTGCCCCAGACCCAGCTGTCCGAGGCCATCGAGTCCTTCAAGCGGGTGGTGGACGGCTACCCCAAGAGCGCTTACCGCGAATCGTCCCGGGAATACATCGAGAAGTGCCGCAGGCTTATCGCCGAGCACGAACTCTATGTGGCGGATTTCTACTACAAGACCGAGCAGTACAATGCCGCTTGGGCCCGTTACAAGTACGTCCTCGACAACTTTCCGGACCTGCCGGACATCGCCCAGACCGCAGAAACCCGCGCCAAAGCGGCCTGGTTCTATGCGCAGGAGCAGGAAAACGACACCAAGAGACACCCGAGCAAGATCAAGCCGTATTTCGACTGGCTTTGAGCCTGCCCGGGTCTGATTGAGGTCAACGTTGCGGCGGCGGTTTTGAAGGGTGAAACGAACCCTTCAAAATCGCCGCCGTGTTTTGTCGGAGCGACGCCCTAGCGCCCTTCCCAGGCTTCCGCTTCCGCGTATGCCGCCGCCTACCACTCCCACCGACTCCATCGACGCTTCCTCCCTCGCGCGTTGTCACCCGTTCTCCGTTTTTACCATCCGCCTTGAAGCGCATGTTGGTGGCGCATAATGTGCAATGTGATCATTGGGCATGGCCGAGGCAGGTGGCGGCTCGTGGACAGGCTGTTCTCCTCCTCGGTCGTGCCTGTGTTTCTTGAAGTTTGAATTGATAACAGCGCTGTAGCAGTTTTGTTTCGATACTTGCAAAACGCAGGAGTCGCGCGTTGGAAGAAAAGCGAAAGTCACCTCGGAAAGTGTCTCTGACAAGGTGTGTTGTTGACAGGATTTTTGCGCATAAAGCATCCATGCCATCGCGTATCATAAATTACAGTGATCATGGAATGATGTTAGAGCTTGATTATCAACTTCTCCCCGGAGAAGCTATTGCTGTAAAATTTTCGTCTGAAGCTGTGGAGGCAGCTGCGTATGGGTGTACAATATGCATTGGAATGATACGTTGGTGCGATAGACAGGAAGGGCGCTTCGGAGCTTTCTATGGAGCTGGTGTGGAACTGGCTAACCAATCTCAAAAACGGGTTGCTCCCTAGGTAGCTCAAGTCTGTATATGTTGAAATTTCAAAACGCCCAGACGGGCGTTTTTTAATGCAGTTTTGATTTATGCTGGTTATACTCAATATAAGTAGATGCAAATATGATTCAAAATATAATTCTCATAAATTTATGATAAAATTATATTTTTTAGAAATTTTAAGTATTCATAGTTTTTATTGATTATTTAAATTAATATTCGCGAAATGATAATGATTAAAAACATAATAAATAGATGATATTTGGCTAACTGTATATTTTATAAAGGACAATATCTTGGAGATGGGTTGGTTGCCATTTAAAGTGCATAAATTTGATGTTCGAAATGAATGTGTAAGCTTTTCCGACAGCACATTGTGAAATCTTTACAATTTAGCGACAAGGGCCGGTGGGTATCAATCATCTTGCCATCTGTTTAATGGAATAAAGCATGCTGCGTAGGCCGTCTCGGATGGATTGCCAGGGTCGAAGATGTCTGCCGAGAGAGGGGGCGCTATGAAACGCTTGGCCAGTTGCAGTGGGTGTTCGGTTCATTGCCGTGAGGCTGCGAGAATGATTCTTGTGTTGAAAATTTTTGCGAATGGAATTTTTGCTATTTAACTGGTTATGATTGTATTAAATTTCTATATTAATTATTCTGTATATTTATTTGTTCTTCTGTAATAATTTTAATCAATTCAAATTATTATTATGTAACATTATGTGATATTTTCGGAGATTGAATTGGTAGAATTGTTATTAGCTGTTTCTGTAATTGCCGTATCTCTTATTATGCAGGTGCTGGACGATTTTTTGAGCCAGCGCGGTGTCGTATCCATATTGCACGGGTGCATTCTCGGATACGGACAGGTTTATGTTTCCAAGGAGATTCTTGAGTGGGGAGGAGTGGGCTTGGGGTGGTTTGTAGTGTTGCTCATTGTCATCGGGGCAATGGCAGTATCCTACTTCAAAATAATGAATACATGGACTCGATGGGTTTGTGCATTTAATTTTGGAATTATAGTAGGAATTTTGTACGGTGGTTTCGATTTGATCTAATTTTTCTCATGATTGTTTTGCGTGATTATGAATAACTGTACATTTTGTTGAGGAGAAAAATTTCAAGCTTAATTATTCATGATAGCGGGAAGCTATGCTTCGCTGATAGCCCCGTGTCGGGTGTAAAGGTTACCGACATTCCTTTTGAATTGCTGTTTGATTTGGATCATAAATTTATGTCTCTTGTTTGAATTTACACGCTTTTTTGTCTTTAGCCTTTTTCTTGCTTGTACCGACAGTGCAGATTCTGAATAAATAGGTCGAAGTCAAAATTTCAACCTCGTGAGGAAATTATGAAGAAATTATTCATGACATCGATTATGGCAGGGGCCTTGTTCTTTGCCGTGCATGTCGGCTTTGCCGCGACCTTGGTCACACAGTGGGAGTATACCAACGACGCTACTTTCACCTCGTTTACGCAGACCCCAGATGGTATCAGCACCGTTCGTATCGAGGATGCCGGAAAGACGTTGATTTGGGGTGACAACACTGTGCCAATCAATCCCAACGAACAAAGCAGTATTGTGATCGGTCCTGCTGTCTCCGGTACAAATCTCGTCACGGCCATCAGTCCAGCGGTGCCTGTTGCTCAACCGGTCATCCAGGTCACGCATTTCAATAATTCCATCGACGCAAGTTACAGGACTCTTACTTCTGCCGTTATTACCGCGACAATTGATTTTTCTCCCTTCTTGCCAGATGATACTGCAAATTTGTTTCAATTTTCCACCACGATTGACTTCTACTTCTTCGAAACGCTGAATGCCAACCCCACGCCTGACGACATCTTTGTTCTGAAGGATCCGACGGCCACCTCCGGCTCTTTCGACTTTGATGGATACACCTACTCCTACGTTTTCAGCGGCGGAGGATTCCAGAACATAGAAGACGTTTGGGGTGAGGCCTATTCGACTTACATTACGAATAATCTCCCGGATGACGCTTCTGTCGGCCAGCCGTACATCGGTTGGGTCACGACCGAGGATGCGACCACCACGGCTCCGTTTTTCGTGTCCATCAGCGCTGCTCCCATTGTCCCTGAACCGTCGACCGTGCTCCTGCTTGGGGCCGGCCTGCTCGGATTGGGCGCTCTTGGCAGGCGCCGCACCAACTAAGTTGACCTGATTCTTATCAGTTAAAAAGGGGAGCTGTGGCTCCCTTTTTTTGGTGGCGCGCTCAGGAGTGACAGGCGGTTCCGCGTTCTGACGGTGGGGCATGCCGGCTCAAGCGGGTGGGATTTATCAGCCCTGGAGTGCGCATCTCGGCATGCGGGGCCGCCCGTTTGGAGGGGGCTGTTCGGCAAAGATCCTGTTGGCCTTTTCCGTGCATCACTTACAATCAAGAGGTGGTGTGCCCGATCATGCAACGTGGCTGCGGCCCTTCCGGCTATGGCTGATGATTCATGGTCGATGGGGTCTTCAGAGTGCGCGAAGGCCGGACCACGATCTCCTCGCATGCAGGGAAAATTTTGTGTCGAAGATGTTTGGCCTTGCACCTGCCTCACCCTGCTCACCGCTCAAGGAGGTAATCATGGATCGATCCATCGAACGCAGACGCACGATCCGCATCCGGCGGTCCGCCCTGACTTCCGCCAAGCTTGATGACATCGACAGGCCGACCATCAAGATCGCCGAAACCAAGGAAGAGCTCTTCAAGGCATTCAGGTTGGTCTATGCGGAATATTTCGAACAAGGTTATATCGCCAAATCGCACCCCTTGGCGATCCAGTACAACATTTATAATTTCCTGCCGAAAACGTGCGTTTTCGTTTTTCAATCATATCATGACGTCATTTCGACTATTTCTTACATTCCGGACACCCCGTTATTCGGGTTGCCGCTCGATTCCCTGTACCGCGAGGAAGCAGACGTTCTGCGCAAGCAGGGAAGAAAGATAGTCGAAATCGGCTCTTTGGCCACGGAAAAGAGCTTGCGTGGCCGCAACGTTGTTATGTATCTTTACAAAACTGTTATAAATTACGGTCTAATGACCGGTGTCAACGATCTTTGTCTTACTGTAAATCCGAAGCATGTTCGGTTCTATTCCGATATTATGCTTTGTGAGCAGATAGGAGATGAGAAATTTTATCCATGTGTTGGAGCTCCTGCGGTGCTCATGCGCGCCAATTTCGACACATATGCACAAAATATGCTGGATACATACAGTACGGATGATTTCGAGACGGACCTCGCCTCGTTTTTCCTGAAAATGCATGGCTCTAAAGTGGACAGTGATATCGATGTGTTTCGCTACGAGCACGAGGCGTTTATGGATTACGATGCCGCGCGGTATTTTTTCATGCAACGACCTGAAGTGCTTTGTTCCCTCACGGATGAGCAGATCGATTATCTGGAATGGTTTTATCACAAGGCCCTGAACGTTCCGTCATCGCTGATATGCCCACTGGAGTCGGATGAGGCGGTCGAGGGCGGCCAAACCGGGAGAGCATGATGACCGAACACGACGTGCCGAAATCGGCAAGGGAATTCCAGGACCTGGCTTTCGCACGAAATCATGGCCTGATCAGCATTGACGAGCAGGATGTCATCAGTCGGGCAGTGGTGGCCATCCCTGGTTTGGGCGGAGTGGGCGGTCAGCACCTCATCTCTCTGGTGCGTACGGGCTTTCGAAATTTCCGACTGGCTGAGCCGGACAGCTTCGAACTGGTCAACATCAACCGCCAGTTCGGTGCGTCGACGGTGAGTCTCGGGCGTTCCAAGCTCGAGATCATGATCGCCCACGCTCGGGCCATCAACCCGCATATTGTCATCGAGCCGTTCGCTGAAGGGGTGACACCGGAGAATCTGGACACCTTCCTGCGCGGGACCGAGGTGGTTGTGGACAGTCTCGATTTCTTTGCTTTCCACATCCGGCGCAAGCTCTTCATGCGCGCTTGCGAGCTGGGCATCCCGGTCGTAACGGCTGGACCCCTGGGGTTCAGCACGGCGGTGCTGCTCTTCACTCCGGGCGGCATGTCCTTCGATGAGTACTTCGACATACGTGACGGCATGAGTGATGAGGAATGCTACCTCCGTTTCGCCTTGGGCCTGTCGCCGCGCGGGGTTCATTTCCGCTACATCGACCGGTCCAGAGTCAGCCTCAGGCGTCGGAAAGGACCTTCATCGTATATTGCCTGCCAGCTCTGCGCCGGCGCGGCAAGCATGGAAGCCGTTCGTCTGGTCCTGAAGCGCCCTGGGGTGCGTCCGGCTCCGGCGTACATGCAGTTTGACCCGTATCTGAACAAGTTCTGTTATGGGCGGCTCCTCAAAGGCAATCGCAATCCTCTGCAGCGGTTGAAGTTGGCCGTGGCCACGAGATTTTTGCTGGGAAAGGACGGGCGCACCGGCCATCAGGCGCCTGTCAAGCCGGCTGACAGCGGGACGTTTCCCATCTCCCATGCTGGGTACCGCTACCTGGCCGCGGCGGCAGCCGCAGCCCCGTCGGGCGACAACGCTCAGCCCTGGAAGTTTCGCACGCTCCCTACCGGCCTCGCAGTGCACATGGTTCCCGAGGCGGACACGTCATTTTTCAACATCCGACAGATCGCCACGCTCATCGCCTGCGGCGCGGCCGCAGAGAATGCGGCTCTGGCCGCGGGAACCCTGGGGTTCGGAGCCCGGGTGGAACTCCCTGACAAGTTCGGCCCGGACAACCTCGTCGCCACGGTGAACGTGACGGAAAACGGAAAGGAAGATCCTTTGGCAGAGGAGATATGGGAGAGATGTACCAACCGCAGACTCTACAAACGCAAGGCTGTTTCCGATGGCATCCTGGATCGTTTGCGGGCCGAGGTCGAGTCATTGGGGTGCAGGCTGCAGGTCGTGAAGGGAGAGACGCTCAAGGCCTTGGCCAGGGTCGTTTACGAAGCGGACCGTATCCGCACGGAGCACCGGGGTCTGCATGAGCATTTCAATTCCATGGTTCGGTTCACGGAAGAGGAGGCGCTGGAAAAGCTTGATGGCCTGCCGCTGAAGAACCTGTACGGTGGAGTGGCCGGGGAGTTGTTTCTGAAGTCGACAAAAGAGTGGAAGCGCATGCGCGTGGCCAATGTTCTGGGATTCGGACGCATCGTGGCCAAGCATTCGGCGCAGGGCATCGAAAATAGCGGGGCCGCTTGTCTGCTGACCGCTCCGAGCCGGGAGTGGAGTGATTTCGTGGTTGGGGGGCGGGCATTGCAGCGTTGCTGGCTGAAGCTCACGAATTTGGGATTGGCCATGCAGCCGATGACAGCCATAACCCTATTTCGGTTGCGTTGGGACCTGGACGGTTCCGACGCCTTCGAACTCAAGCATCGGGGCATGCTTCGTGATCTTTGGCCGAAATTCGACAATATCTTCGGAGATTCTGATTATAGGACCGAAGGTCAAGTCATGCTCTTTCGCATCGGATATGCCCGTCCAGTCAGGTTTGGGACTTATCGCAAGCCGGTGTGACCTGTCGGGAAGCTTCGGAATGGAACATCGACGGTCGGTGTTGATGCGCGTCTGATTGGCTGAACTGGGAATGGACCCGACTGTCTATTACTGATGTTGTTCTACCGGAACGAAAAAGGCCGGGTTGGTGAGGCCCGGCCTTTAAAATTATGGTTTCTGAGCTTAGTTATTGTTGCGACGACGGGCTACGGCACCCAAGCCGAGAAGGCCGGCGCCAAGGAGCAAGAGTGTGCTGGGTTCCGGAACGACATCATGGCGCATTGTTCCGGAGTTCTCTACAGTGATGAGCAGGCTGTTTTCAATTACTGTTCCGTCGATGCTGAGAATGTTTGCGTTCAGATCAGCAAAGGCCTGGACGCCAACACCTTCTGCAATAAGGTCTTCTGCAAGGCCAAGAGGAAATTCCCAGAAGCCTGCGACATCTGCCGAGAGCATGTCGAGGGTGAAACTGAAGCCGCTATTGAGTCCTGCGCCTTCATCAAGTTCAAATCCGGTAGCACCGGCTTCAAGCAATGAGAAGGTTGCAATGACGCCATCAAATGTTGCAAGGGACAGGTCGTCAGTATAAAGAAGCTGGATTGTTCCTACGCCAGGATTGAAGTTGATGTCGTAAACGGGAACTGCCGGATTTGTAAGATCGACATTGTCAATCGATCCGCTGAGACCTGAAAAAGCGTAATAAATTCTCGCCGGATTTCCTTCTGCATTGAAAAATGTCGCTTCGCTGTCCACGCCAACTACATTCAATGCTCCAAATTCAGTGAACGTGTCACCGTCTGAAAGCACGCCGTCGAGGCCAAGATCCTGGGTAACATACGATTTTACAGGAAAATTTCCTGCATTTGTAAGGTTGACCAATTCATCGAAATCCAGGGTGTCTCCTGACCCATCAACATTGGTATAAGTATAACCAATAGTGTCAAGATGCCACGTAAAGCTGGAGAATGCCCATGAATTTCCTGCGAACAGGAGCACCACTAGCCCTAACAATAAAACTTTTACGACCTTGTTCATAATTCCCTCCGTTGGTGGGTGTTGTCGTAACCAAATGTACTGAGCATTAAGCACGTATCGTGCCGCTATCTAACCATCTGTCTTGTTTGATTTATGGTCTAACACCGGAGACGGCTGGAGCGAAATTGTAAAAAAAGGCGACAGGTTTTGAGTGCAAGTTTTTACAGCTCTGGATCTGAACAGAACGGGAAGGCCGGATTGTCTTGGGTGTTGATCGCAGCCGCTTTCATTCTTCCTTGAACACTCCCGTTCGATGTGCTTATATTTCGACCTGAAAGTTTTTTGTGCGCTTCCGAAGCCTGAAGTTGTCATTTATTTCTCCAGTCGGACGAAATAATCCCGCATTCAATTCAGGCTTGTATTTGTTGAGCAGGATTATTTGCAGCGAGATCTTGTCGATGAACATGTTCGCAATCATATTCTTTCAGCAATGTTAGGTGGATGAATCTTATGAGAATCAGCAAGCCAAAGATTGTCTTAGATAAAGAGAAGAGAATATATCAGGTTGATGTGAAATATATCGAAGGAAATGTTACACTTTGGTATAGTGTTCATGACTCATTTGGTGATTTATTTACGGATTCATCTGATGCGGCTTTGGTTGCGCTCATCATTCCAGCGATGTCAAAAAATGAAGATATTTATATTCATGGTGAAATATCTGACAGGCTCTATTATAATCTTTCGCGACCATTTCAGAATTTGCTGAGGCAAATTATTCCATCGCTTCATCAGGTTGGCATCTATCCCGAGAACGTGAGGAGTTGTCACGGAAAGCCAGCTTCTGGTGTGGCAACAGGGTTCTCTGGTGGTGTCGATTCATATTGCGCACTTGCTGATCATTATTACTCTGATATTCCTGAGCGTTTTAAAGTCACGCATCTTCTTTTTAATAATGTCGGTTCGCACGGAGCTGACGGAGAACGACTGTTTCGTAAACGGTTCGAACGGCTTGCGCCATCGGCGGAGCGCATTGGTCTTCCGCTATTAATGATTAATTCCAATCTCGATTTATTTTATGATAAAAATCTTGGATTTCAGAAAACACATACAATGCGTAATGCATCGGTAGCTCTTCTTCTTCAAGGCGGCATAGGTCGCTACATGTACGCATCAACATATAAATATTCCGATATGTTCATAGGTTCGACATACGACACCGCTTATAGCGACCTCGTCACTTTGCCGCTTCTTTCCACTGATACGCTTGACGCATTTTCTGTCGGGAGTGAATATAGTCGAGTGCAGAAAACGCTTCGCGTGGCTGAACTTCCGGATTCGTACGGAACGCTTGATGTATGCGTGAATGACAGCCTCAGTAGTTATGTGAATTGTTCCAAGTGCTGGAAATGTCTCAGAACACTTGCCACATTGGAAATCGCAGGATATCTCGACCGCTACTCGGACTCATTTGATCTTAATATCTACAAGAGTCAGAGGAAGGCATATTTTGCCACTTTGTTGGGAAGCCATGATCCGTTACTGCGGGAAATAGAAGAACTGGCCGATGAGAGGAACTACGCATTTCCCATTTCGTCCCGCCTTCTCCACTACTCAAGATTTTTGCCGATAATGAGCTTTTCGAAACGCGGGCTACGTAAGTTGAAGGGTCTGGCAAGACGCTTCGCCTGACGAGAGCTGCCAGCCGTTATAACGGTTACGCCCCGCCCAACGGTTGGGGAGCACCTCTGAGTCTTGAACGGAGGATGTTATGGACCACGACCAGGCTGCTATTTTGATTGTCATAGCGGGCACCATCGGCATGTTCATCTGGGGCAGATGGCGGCACGACATGGTGGCGGTCGGGGCATTGCTGGCCTGCGTCGCCTTCGGCTTGGTCGCTCCAGGGGAGGCCTTTGCCGGTTTCGGCCATCCTGCGGTGATCACCGTGGCCTGCGTGCTCGTGCTCAGTCGCGCCCTTCAGCTTTCCGGAGCCGTAGATGTCCTGAGCAGATCCGTGCTGCCGGGAGACGCCAAACCTACGGCGAGCATAGCTGCGCTGGCTGCATTGGGCGCTGTTCTGTCAGCGTTCATGAACAATGTCGGTGCATTGGCTCTGCTGATGCCGGTCGCCATTCAGGTTGCGCGCCGGCTCGACCTTCCTCCTGGAAAGATTCTGATGCCCCTGGCTTTCGGGTCGATTCTCGGCGGCACCATGACCCTGATCGGAACCCCGCCCAATCTGATCATTTCAGGTTTTCGCGCCGCCAGGTCGGACATGAGCGCCTTCGGCATGTTCGATTTCTCCATGGTGGGCTTGCCGTTGACCGTCGCCGGTATCGCCTTCATCGCCCTCGCCGGCTGGCGCCTGGTTCCGGAGCGTAAACAGGCCGGAACCGCCGGTTTCGAGACGAGCACGTACATTACCGAGCTTCGCGTACCCGCGGGCAGCGCCGTCGAAGGCAAACAGGTCCGCGAGGTGACGGACGTGTTGGCAGATCTCGATGCGCAGCTGCTGGATCTCGTCCGGAACGACGTCTACGTGCGGTCGCCCAGGCCCGGAAAGATTCTGCGGGCCGGCGACATCCTCGTGCTGGAGGCAAATGCCGGCGTCCTGACAGAGGTGCTGTCCCGGCTTGACCTCAAGCTGGAGGAAGACAAGCCGCAGGCGGGTTCCGATACTCCCGACGGCCTCCGGGACGAGGGCGCGGTCGCTCGCCGCGGGGGAACCGATGCCGGGTTGAAAGAGTCCGGCGGGGATGGCCCCGGAGTGGCGGAAAAAGCCGGTAGCCTCGGGCCGGACGCCGGTCCCGAAGAGCGCGGCGGCAAGCCCAAGGGATTCGCTCACGATACGGAGGCCGGGTTGGCTGAAATGGCCGTGCTGCCGGAAGCCAGGATTGTCGGGAGCTCCGCGAGCGATCTGCTGCTGCGCAGCCGATACGGCATCAATCTGCTGGCCGTAGCCCGTCAGGGCGCATTCACCGTTGAGAGATTGCGTTCCCTCAGGTTCAAGCCCGGCGACGTGCTGCTCGTGCAGGGGCGGCTCGACGTCTTGAACGAGTTCGCAAACAGTTTCGGCTGCGTGCCCCTGGCGCAACGCGATCTCAGCATCCCGGACAAGCGGAAGGCCCTTTTGGCTGCGGGGATTCTGGCGGTGTCTGTAGTCGTGGCCGCCCTGGGCCTCCTTTCCGCAGCGGTTGCCTTCGCTGCCGGAGTGCTGGCGTCCATGGCGCTGCGAACCGTTCCGGTGCGCGCAGTCTACGAGGCGGTCGACTGGCCCGTGGTTGTGCTGCTCGGGGCGCTCCTGCCGGTTGCCGACGCCATGCAGAGCACCGGAACGGCCGACCTGCTGGCACGGCTGCTGCTGGAAAATCTGGCGCAAGGCAATGCCTTTGCCGGCCTGGTGGTGGTCATGGTCTCGACCATGATGCTGACCGATTTCATGAACAACACGGCAACCGCGGCCGTGATGGCTCCCATCGGCCTGGGCGCGGCGCTTCGGCTGGGAGTCAATCCGGACACCTTCCTCATGGCCGTGGCCATCGGGGCATCCTGCGCCTTCCTGACGCCCATCGGACATCAGAACAACACCCTGATCCTCGGCCCCGGCGGGTTCCGTTTCGGCGACTACTGGCGCATGGGGCTGCCGATGGACATTCTCGTCCTTTCCGTAAGCCTTCCGCTGTTGCTCTGCTTTTGGCCGCTGTGACGGGTGCGGCGCAACGGGACCAGAGCGCCTTCACTGTGCTCGATATTTCAGCCTGACGAGAAAGGCCGCCTGCTTTGTGGGGAAGCAGGCGGCCTGGAGGGAGAGGGAGCCGGGGCTCCTCAGTTCCGGCATCGTTCGATGCCGGGAGACTAGGGCAGCATCCAGCTCAAGGGGTAGGCCTGGAGATATGTCAGCACGCTGATGAAGATGATCATCGCGATGGAGTGTTTGAGGGTGAAGAGGAAGAGGTTGCCTTCCTCGCCGACCATGTTGGCCGCGGCCGTGGCCACGGAGATGGACTGCGGGGAGATCATCTTGCCGGTGACGCCGCCGGAGGAGTTGGCGGCCACGCACAGTTCCGGGGACACGCCGATCTGCTGGGCGGTGGTCATCTGCAGGTTGCCGAAGAGCAGGTTGGAGGACGTGTCGGAGCCGGTCAGGAACACGCCCAGCCAGCCGATGACCGGCGAGAAGAGCGGGAAGAAGTGGCCGGTCTGGGCGAAGGCCAGGCCCAGGGTGGAGCTCATGCCGGAGTAGTTCATGAGGTAGGCCAGGCCCACGATCATGGCGATGGTCACGATGGGGAAGCGCAGCTGCACCACGGTCTTGCCGAAGCAGGCCACGGCGCGGCCGGCGCCGTAGTTGGGCAGCACGGACAGGGACAGGATGCCGGCGATGAGGACGGCGGTGCCGGGGGAGGTCAGGTAGTTGAACTTGTACATGGCCTTGTAGACGGTGTCCTGGGCTACGACGGGCACGGTCTTGCTGATCAGGGAATCGAGGCCCGGCCAGGCGAAGGTGATGACCGTGGATTTCATCATGTCCTGCACGGGCTTCAGGCCCCAGATGAAGACCATGCCGGCGAGGATGATCCAGGGCATCCAGGCGCGGATGACCTCGGCCTGGGAGTAGTTGCAGACGGCCTTGCCGGTGGAGGCGGGCTCGTTGGGGAAGCGCCAGATGCTCTTGGGCTGCCAGACCTTCAGGAACATGCCCAGGCCGACGATGGTGGCGATGGCGGACAGGACGTCGGGGAGCATGGGACCAACGTAGTTGGAGGTCACGAATTGGGTCACGGCGAAGCACAGGCCGGCCACGATGCAGGCCGGGAGCACTTCCATGGAGCGCTTGAAGCCGCACATGGTCACGGACAGCCACAGGGGAACGATGATGGACAGGAAGGGCAGCTGGCGGCCGGTGATGGCGCTGATGTGCATGACATCGAGCTTGGTCAGTTCGGCCACGGCGATGATCGGAATCCCTAAGGCGCCGAAGGCCACGGGTGCGGTGTTGGCGATGAGACACAGGCCGGCGGCGTAGAGGGGGTTGAAGCCCAGGCCGACGAGCATGGCCGCGGTAATGGCCACGGGCGTGCCGAAGCCGGCGGTGCCTTCAATGAAGGAACCGAAGGCGAAGGCGATGAAGATGGCCTGCAGACGCCGGTCTTCGGTGATGGTGGCCAGGGAGCTCTTGATTATCTCGAACTGCCCGCTCTCGACGGTCATGTTGTAGACCCAGATGGCGGTCACGACGATCCAGACGATGGGGAAGATGCCGACGCCGGCGCCGTAGAGGAAGGATGAGGCGGCCAGTTGGACGGGCATGCCCCACACGGCCACGGCTACGGCCAGGGCGCCGAGCACGGCCAGGCCTGCGGCGAAATGCCCCTTGGCCCTCTTCACGGCCAGCATGAAGAAGAGAATGTAGAGCGGGATGGCGGCCACCAGAGCCGATCCGACAATGCTGCCAAAGGGATCGTAAACCTGAATCCAATTCATAAAAGCTCCAAATCGTTAAGGTTGTTCCGGAACAAACGCATGAAGGGCCGTGTCATGCTTGACGATGTTTCGTTGGAAAATTTGTGATGAATGATTTATGCAAATTCAAAGTTGAATGGCAGAGATTGCAATAAATATATCATCATAAATAATATATATATTACTATTATGAAAAAAATTTGATATTATATTGATATCTCTGCGCATTGAAACGTGTTCAACTTTCCGTATCACCTCCTTGTTGGTTTAAAAATTTTTTCAGCTCAAACACAAAGCCGGTTGTTTGAATTTGTCGGAGATTATTTTCCGACGTTTTATTTATGCAATTTTGAGGCCTTTCTGTAAGTATTTGATTTTTGAAATGCAACAAAAAAATATTGCAAATTTATGATACGCAGTGTCCGAAAATTTGGACGCATCATGCCGAGTCGATAGAAATCAGGGTGAAAGGTCAGTAAAAAGGTGTTTTTATTTAGCTATATAGTTGATTTAAAAGCTATAGTTGGTTTATAGCGTCAACTGGGTTGAGTCTGAAATTTCGGACACATTCCGCAGTTCGCGATTACGATCGATGGTTCAAGGTGCTCCGTCCTCGGGGAAATCTTGGTGTTGCTCGCTTCGCGAAAGAGGTGGGGCATGTTGGCGAGTCTGAAATATTGGACGTGTGTTTTGCCATCATTGTGTTGAATTGATTAACTAAACAGTTTTTGTGAGCATCCGGCGTTGTCGTGCGTGAAAACGGCATGGGGCGCGTCGTCGCGCCGAACAATGAAGAGCTGCGGGTCAACAATCGGGCTTCGACAAGAAATTTAGTTGATAGTAGATTTGATACGTGAATCATAAATTAATTTTATGCTTATAACTGTCTAATAATCATGCTCATAAAGTAATATGACATGAATATTTTTTGCAGATAATAAAATTTGCAAAAAATAAAATCATATTTTTGCATGATTTATTCATATTCTCAAATTTATCATAAATATTTTAATAATTGATGCTAGGCATGATAAATATTTTTCATAAACTCCGATTTCCTTCTTGAAGAGTTGCGAGAGCCTCCAGCATAGACAATGGGGTAGGTCATGCTGGAGGTCTCGCTTTTAGAGGGAAATTCAAAATCATCACTATATTCTTAATGATCCTTATGAATGACGTTGCCGTATTTTCATATGCGCTGTCATGTTTACGAAAATCATGTTGAGTCCAATGCTCATCGTTTTGAAAATCAGGGCATGAGAGTTTGTCCGGCACGCACCGCCAGTTCGTAGACCGGGGCCGGCAGGACGCCGATGAGCAGGATGACGGCCGCAAACAGCGCGCCCAAGGCCAGCCCCCTGCCCTTGGCCGGGGCGGGTTCCGTCGGCTGGTCATGCGTGTAGGCATGCCGAACCAGGCTCAGATAGAAGTAGATCGAGATGGCCGTGTTCAGTGCCGCGATGATGACCAGCCAGTCGTAGCCCCGGCCCCAGGTCGCGGTGAGCAGGAAGAGCTTGCCCATGAACCCGGCGGTGGGCGGCAAGCCAACCAGGGAGAACGCGGCCACAGCCAGGACGAAGGCGAAGACCGGGCTGCGCTGGTGCAGTCCGTCCAGATCCGCGTAGCGCATGTTCCGGCCGTCCTTGGAGAGATGGCAGACGACCCAGAAGCAGGTCAGGTTCATGAGGATGTAGACCAGCGCGTAGAACGAGGCCGAGGCCAGTCCCTCGGCGGTCCCGGCCACGAGGCCGATGACGACGTATCCGGCGTGAGCGATGGAGGAGTAGCCGAGCATGCGCTTCACGTCGTCCTGGACCAGGGCCGAGAGGTTGCCGAAGGTCATGGACACCGCGCCCAGGACGGCCAGGATGGTCATGCCGGGCTGACCCGGCACCAGAAGCGAGGCCAGGCGGACCAGGATGACCACGGCCCCGAGCTTGGGCAGGGTCGCGGCGTAGGCCGCCGTCTCGTTGCTCGTGCCTTGGTAGACGTCCGGGCACCAGAAGTGGAAGGGGAACAGGGCCAGCTTGTACATGAACCCGGCCATGAACATGATCAGGCCGACCAGGGCGCCGGGATTGGTGGCGAAGTCCCACGGCTTGGTCGTGAGCTCCGCGAGAAAGGTCGTATGCTGGGACGCGGTGATGTAGGCGAACCCGTACAGGGAGACCGCCGTGGCGGCCGCCCCGAAGAGCACGTACTTGATCCCCGCCTCGGCCGCGCGCTTGTCGCCCGCCCGCAGAGGGATCAGTGCGTAGAGGGCGTAGGAGGATATTTCGAGGGAGATGTAGATGGTCATGAGTTCAACGGAGCTGGCCAGCAGCATGAGGCCCCATGCCGACAGGCACAGCAGCATCGAATAATCCGCGCGCATCTCGTCTTTGAGCGTCGCCTGGCCCCTGGAGTTCGTCACGGCGATGAACAGCCCCAGGGCTACGGCCATTTTCATGAATTGGGACAGGGGGTCCACCTGGTAGGTGCCGCCAAAGAGGACGGCCGACTGCCCGAGGCTCGCCCCCGCAGCGGCCAGGACGGCCAGGCAACCGACGGGGAGCCAGGTTCCGGCCACATCCTTGCCCGGTTTCGCGACCACAAGGCAGAAAATCAGGACGATCAGCCCCAGAAGCAGGATTTCAGGGAGAAGCGCGAGAGTCATTGGTTTGCCTCCTTGCCGTTCATCACCGGGGTATGGGCCAGGTTGATGGGTCTGGCGGTAGCCGCGTACTCGGTCCTGGCCGAGAAATCCTTGAGCAGTTTGTCGATGGACGGGTCCATGACCTTGAGCGTCATGGTCGGGGCCAGGCCGATGTAGAGCACGAAGACCGCCAGCGGCGCGAGGTAGATCCATTCACGCGGGCACAGGTCGGTGAATGTGGCGCCTTTGCTCGGTTCACCCCAGGCCAGCTTCTGCAGCAAGCGCAGCATGTAGGCCGCGGCGAGCATGGCGCCGGGGATGGCCAGGCCGCCGACCAGCAGGCTCTCCTGGAACGCGCCCACCAGGACCAGGGCCTCGCCAACGAAGGAGTTGGTGCCCGGGAAGCCCAGGGAGGACAGGGAGAAGAGCCCGAAGAAGAACATGTAGGCCGGCAGGTATTTGCCCAGGCCCATGTTTTCGCTGATCTCGCGGCTGTGGCTGCGCTCGTAGGCCGCGCCGACGAGCATGAAGAGGCCGCCGGTGGTGATGCCGTGGTTGAGCATCTGCATGACCGCCCCCTCCACGCCGCGCTGGCTGAAGAGGAAGATGCCCAGGGTCACGAAGCCCATGTGGCCCACGGACGAGTAGGCGATGAGCTTCTTCATGTCCTTCTGCCCGAGGGCGATGACCCCGCCGTAGAGGATGGAGGCCAGGGACAGGGCGATCATGAGCGGGGCGAAGGTCACGCAGGCGTCCGGGGTCAGGGGCATGCAGAAGCGCAGGAAGCCGTACGTGCCCATCTTCAGGAGCACCGAGGCCAGCAGAACGGACCCTGCCGTGGGCGCCTCGACGTGGGCGGCCGGGAGCCAGGTATGGAAGGGGAACATGGGGCACTTGATGGCGAAGGCCAGGGCCATGGCCAGGAAGGCCCAGAACTGCAGTCTGGGGCTGAAGGTCTTGGTCATCAGTTCCGGGATGGAGAACGTGCCCCCGGCGGCGTAGAAGGCGATGATGGCCACCAGCAGGAGCGTCGACCCCGCCAGGGTGTAGAGGAAGAACTTGATGGATGCGTAGCGCTTGTTGGGGCCGCCCCAGACCGCGATGAGCAGGTACATGGGCACGAGCATGGCTTCCCAGAAGAGGTAGAAGAGCACGAAGTCCAGGGCCGCGAAGACGCCGACGCAGGCCGAGGTCATGAGCAGCAGGACGATGTGGAACTCCTTGATGCGTCTGGAGATGTAATGCCAGGAGCAGAGCACGCACAGCGGCAGGAGGGCCACGGTCAGCAGGATCATGAGCAGGCTGATGCCGTCGATGCCGAGATGGTAGGTCAGCCCCCACTGCGGCACCCAGGCTGCCTGCTCCACGAACTGGAACCCGCCCGAGGTGAGATCGAAACCGGCCAGCGGAAGCGCCAGCGCGATCTCCGCCAGCCCCGCGGTCAGGGTCAGCCTGCGGACGGCCTCTTCGCCCTTCACCGCGAGCAGCGCCAGGGACGCCGCCAAGGGGAAGAAGATGAGTGCGCTCAGGACCGGAAAGGATGATGCTGTCATGTTTGTCAGTCCTCGTTTCGTGGTTAGAGGAGCAGGGTGAAGAGCATCGCCGCGGCGCCTATGCCGAAGGCCAGGATCACCGCGCCGCCGATGTAGTCCTGCAGCTTGCCGTTGACCGTCGATGCGGCATGGCGGCCGATGCCGCGCACGCCCAGGGCGCTGCCGTCCAGGATGCCGTCGATGACGAGCTGGTCGCAGTAGTTGGCTTCCTTGGCGCGTTCCAGCAGACCGCCCAGGCCGACTTTCCGGTAGATTTCACTCCACCAGGCGTCGACAACGGCGAAGGGGTACTGGCAGAAGAACAGGAATATCCTGCCGGTCCAGATGTAGAAGAACTCGAAGTCCAGATTCTGCTTGGCCGCCGGGGTCAGGCGCCCCACCATGAGGGAGAAGCCCAGGCCCGTGAAGCCGAGCAGGATGGAGATCTGCAGCACGTGCCACGGGGTGTAGGGCACGTAGTCGGCCTCGAAGGGCAGCAGCGAGTACAGCAGCTGCGGCTGGACGCCGATGATGAAGCACAATGCCGCGCCCAGGCCCATGGCCACGTACATGTTGGCCGGGATGGGGGTGATGGGCCGGGTCATGTCGTCGGGTTTGGCGTAGAAGGCGAAGTACGGGAGCTTCAAACCGACGGACAGGAAGGTGCCGATGGAGGCCAGCTCCAGCCCCAGCGCCAGCCAGGTGCGGTGCGCCTCGGCCGCCCCGGCGATGACCATGGTCTTGGACACGAAGCCCGAGAAGAGCGGCATGCCCGAGATGGACACGGCCGCGACCATGTACAGCACGAAGACCCAGGGCAGTCGGCGGACCAGGCCGCCGAGTTCCGAGAGCTTGGCCGTGCCAGTGGCGTAGAGCAGGGCGCCCGTGGTCATGAACAGCAGGCCCTTGTAGATGATATGGGCGTAGGCATGGGCGCAGGCGCCGTTCAAGGTCAGCTGGGAGGCGATGCCGATGCCGGCGACCATGTACCCGACCTGCGAGACGATGTGGTAGGACAGGATGCGCCGGGCGTTGTTCTCGATGGTGGCGTAGCAGACTCCGTAGATGGCCATGATGGTCCCGCCGATGGCCAGGATCTCGAAGCCGGAGAAGCCGCGCAGCAGGACGTACACGGCCGTCTTGGTCGTGTAGGCCGACATGAACACGGCGCCGGTGATGGTCGCCCTGGGGTAGGCGTCGGGCAGCCATGCGTGCAGGGGCACGACGGCGGCGTTGACGCAGAAGCCGGCCAGGATGAGGTAGTCGTACCATTGGGCCGAGGCCGGGATGATGGCTTCGAAGGCGAAGCTACCCGTGGCCTGGTGCCGGATCAGCATGCCCGCCAGGAGCATGAGCCCGCCCAGGGTGTGGAACAGGAAGTAGCGGAAGCCCGCCGCCGTGGAGCGGGGGGCGCGGTTCAGCCAGATGAGCATGGTCGAGGCGATGCTCATCAGCTCCCAGAAGAGGAACAGGGTCAGGTAGTCGCCGGCGAAGACGCAGCCGAAGCCGCCCGCCACGTAGAGGTTGGCGGCCACGTGCTGGGCCCTGTCCTTGAGGTGCAGGGCGTAGATGAAGCCTATGACCGACTGGATGGCGAAGACGTGGGCGAAGACGATGGACAGCGTGTCCACCCTGCCCGTGGTCAGAATCTGTCCGAGGTAGTGCATGACCCCATGCGTGCCCGTGGGCATGGTCAGTACCGATGCGAGGGCCATGAGGGCCGGGATGGGCAGGAGCCAGCGGTATTTGTCCGTCCTGATGAGCGGGATGAGCAGCGCCGCGATCAGGAACGGGACGGAGGGGTGCTGGAAGCTAGCGGTCATAGTAGCCCTCCTTCTTGCCCAGGAAGGTGTGGGCGGCTCCCTTGCAGATCCGGACCATGGCGATCGTGGCGACCAGCGCGAACACGGCCCAGTAACCGGGCTTTCCCTCGCCCGGGAAGTGCGGGGTGTGCGGGTAGATGAAGACGTTCAACCCGACCAGAAGGACCATGATCCCGTACATGACCTTTTTCCAGAAGCCGGGGTTCTGCCGGGCCCTGCCCAGGAGTTCGCCAAGAGTGCTTGTTTCCACGGCTAGCCTCCGAACTTGGTGAAGACGTTGATGAAGCTGAAGAAGATCTGCGGGAAGAAGCCCAGCAGCACGCTGATGATGGCCGTGATGGTCAGCGGGATGACCATGGTCATGGGCGCCTCGGAGCAGTGGTCGTAGTCCACGACGGGGCTGGGCGCCATGAAGAAGGCCCGGTAGATGATGGGCGTGAAGTAGCCGGCGTTCAGGATCGTGCTGCCCAGAAGGGCGCAGAGGATGATGACTTGGTGTGCCTGCATGGCCCCGTTGATCAGGTACCATTTGGACACGAACCCGCAGACCGGCGGCATGCCGATCATGGAAAGGGCAGCCAGGGCGAACATGGTGAAGGTGAAGGGCATCTTGCGCCCGAATCCGCCCATGAGGCTGATCTTCTTGTGGTGCGTGGCCACGTAGATGGCGCCGGCGGCGAAGAAGAGCGTGATCTTGGAGAAGGCGTGGTGCGCAATGTGGGCCAGGCCGCCCGTGACGGCGTCGGGCGTGAGCATGGTCACGCCGATGATGACGTAGGACAGCTGGCTGACGGTGGAGTAGGCCAGCCGGGCCTTCAGGTCGTCCTTGGTCAGGGCGATGATCGACGCCACGACGATGGTGAAGGCGGCCAGGTAGGCCGTGGGGATGCCCAGGTTCAGAGCGTTCATGGTTTCGAGGCCGAAGCCCGACAGGATGATCCGGCTGACCGAGAAGACGCCCGCCTTGACCACCGCCACCGCATGCAGCAGGGCCGAGACCGGCGTGGGCGCGACCATGGCCGAGGGCAGCCAGTTGTGGAACGGCATGAGGGCCGCCTTGGCGAGACCTGCGATGTAGAGCACGTAGGTAAGCTGCACCAGGAACGGGTCGGCGTCGGCCGGGAAGATGCCCTTGACCACGTCGCCGAGCTGGAAGTCGAGGGTGCCGCAGATGACGTAGGTCAGGACCATGGCCGGGAGCAGGAAGAGCTTCGACGTGCCCATGAGGTAGACCATGTACTTGCGCGCGCCGCTGTAGGCCTCGTCGTCCTGATGGTGCGCGACGAGGGGGTAGGTGAAGATGGAGATGACCTCGTAGAAGAGGTAGAGCGTGAAGATGTTCGCGCTCATGGCTACGCCCACCGCGCCGAAGATGGCGATGGCGAAGCAGAAGTAGTAGCGCGTCTGGGCGTGCTCGTTCAGGCCGCGCATGTAGCCGATGTTGTAGCTCGTGGCCAGGAACCACAGGAAGCTGGCCACGATGCCGAAGATCATGGTCAGCCCGTCGGCGCAGAGCTTGACGGTGATGCCGGGCAGGATGGTGAACACGGTGAATGTCCGGATCACGCCGCCGAGCACGCCCGGGATGAGGGAGAGCATGAAGCCGAAGGTCAGGGCCGCGGCGACGAAGGAGACGCCTTCACGGGTGTTGGGGGTGTTGCGGAACATCCAGATGCCCAGAGGGGCGAGGCCCGTGACGATGAGGGGGATGAGGAGTGCCGGTGTGTCCATTTAGTCCCTCAGTGTGGCGATGGTGTCGGTTTCCACGGAGCCGAAGCGCCGCAGCACAACCAGGATGATGGCCAGGACCAGGGTCGCCTCGGCGGCGGCCAGCCCCATGATCAAGAGCGACGAAAGCTGGCCGAGGACGTCGTCGGCCGGGGTCAGCTTGGCCGAGGCGACGATGGACAGGCCCGCGCCGTTCAGGAGCAGTTCGACGCTGATGAGCATGCCCACGAGGGTCTTGCGCTGGACGAGGCCGAAAAGGCCCAGGCCCAGGAGCGCAAGCCCCGCCAGATGAAAGAGAAAGAGCGAGTTCATGCTTCCTCCCTCCGTTTGAAGCCAAGCAGCACGGCTCCGGCCATGGCCACCAGGAGCACCACGGAAATGAGTTCGAAGGCCAGCCCGTAGGTGCCCAGGAGCCCCTGCCCCAGTTCTTTGATGCCCGTTTCGCCGGGCACGTCCACGGTCTGTTCGAATGCCTTGAGGCAGACCGTGCCCAACAGGGCCACCGGAGCGGCCGCGGCCACGAAGGCCATGGGCCTGCGCCGGGACGTGGCCCGCTCCTCGCCGCCCGCAGGCGGGCGGGTCAGCATGATGGCGAAGAAGATGAGGACGCTGATGGCGCCGACGTAGATGAGCAGCTGCATGAGGCCCACAAAGGGCGCGTTCATGAGGAAATACATGCCGGCGACGCCGAACATGGCCGCCACCAGGCCGACCAGGGCCCGGACCAGATTCGGGTTGGTCACGGCCACGAACCCGCCGCCGACGATGATGGCCAAGTACAGGGCGTAGGCGAACAATGCGAGTGTTTCCATAATTATTCCGCCTTCTTGACGTGTTTTGGCAGCCGTGAGCGCAGCCGGGCGATGAGGTCGAAATAAAAATCCTGCCGCGAATAACCCGCGATGTTGATGTTCTGCGAGAAGCGGATCGCGTCTGCGGGGCAGGACATCACGCATTGCCCGCACAGGGAGCAGAGGGTGAAGTCAAGCCGGAAGGTTTCGGGGTCCTTGGGCGCCTTGGGCTTGATGCCCTGCTCGACTTCCTCGGGCGTGGGCGCGGGGGCCTTTTTCTTGGTCACGGTGATGCAGTTCGAGGGGCAGGCCCTGGCGCACGTGCCGCAGGAGATGCAGCGCGGAGTCAGGGGATCGTCATCCTCGGGAATCAGCTCGATGTGGCCCCGAAACGTCGCCAGATTGTCCACTTCCTGACGGGGGTAGTGGATGGTCACGTTGGGCTGCAGGAAGTATTTCCCGGTAATGTTCAGGCCGACGACGAGGGACCACATGCCCCGGGCCGCGCGCTTGATTTCTTCGAGTCTGTACACGCGACGCCTCCTAGAGTTTGACGATGATGGTGACGTACACCAGGTTCACGAGGGCCAGGGGCACGAGCCACCGCCAGCACAGGTTCAGGAGCTGGTCGAAACGCACCCGGGGGTACGTCCAGCGAATCTGGATGATGAGGAAGATGAGGGCGTACATCTTGAGCAGGAACCACCACCATCCGGGGGCGAAGGGGCCGTTCCAGCCGCCCAGGAAGAGCACGGTGGCCACGGAGCAGACCACGACCATATTGGCGTACTCGGCCATGAAGAAGAGCCCGAAACCCATGCCCGAGTATTCGGTGTGGAAGCCCGCGGTCAGCTCGCTCTCGGCCTCGGGGAGGTCGAAGGGTGCGCGGTTGGTCTCGGCCAGGGCGCAGATGAAGTAGATGATGAAGCCCAGCGGGTTGACCAGGGCGTTCCACTGCCAGGGCAGGGCGCCCTGACCGGCGGAGATGGTGGCCAGATCCAGGCTGCCGGTCATGAAGGCGACCGAGAGCACGGACAAGAGCAGGGGGATCTCGTAGGCCACGTTCTGGGCCACGGAGCGGGCCGCGCCCAGGAGGCTCCACTTGTTGTTGGAGCCCCAGCCGGCCAGGCACAGCGAGAGCACGCCGAATCCGGCGAAGGCCAGGATGAGCACGATGCCCAGGTCGAGCTTCAGGGCCACGAGGTTCGGGCCGAAGGGGATGGGCAGCATGCACAGGGCCACGGGCATGAAGCACATGACGGGCGCCAGCCAGAAAATGACCGGGTCGGCGTCCTTGGGGGTGGTCAGCTGTTTGCCCATGAGCTTGAGGCCGTCCACCAGGGGTTGGAGTATGCCGTGGGGGCCCACTTCGTAGGGGCCGGGGCGGCGCTGGACATGGCCGGCGATTTTCCGCTCGGCGTAGACCAGGGCCAGGGCGTTCAGGGCCACGAAGACCAGGATGCCCACCAATGCCACGAGAATGCGCAGGAGTTGCGGGTCGATCATCGGTCAATCTCCGGGATGACGAGGTCGAGGCTGCCCAGGATGGATACGGCGTCGGCCAGGAGCGTTCCCTGGCTCAGTTCCGCGAACAGGCTCAGGTTGGAGAAGCTCGGGGCGCGCAGCTTGAGGCGGTAGGGGCTCCCGCCCCCGTCGCTCTGCAGGTAGCAGCCGATCTTGCCCCGCGCCCCTTCCACGGCGAAGTAGACCTCGCCGGCCGGGACTTTCGGCTTCTTGGGCATCTTGGCCTGGATGTCGCCGGCAGGGATCTGGGCCACGGCCTGCTCGACGATGTTCAGGCTCTGTTCGAGTTCCTGCATGCGCACCAGATACCGGCCCAGGGCGTCGGTGCGCTCGCTGGTCGGGACGACGAAGTCCAAGCCGGGATAGACGGAATAGGGTTCGGCCCGGCGCACGTCGTAGGCCACGCCGCTACCGCGCAGGACCGGGCCCGTGGCGCCGTAGCGCACGGCCATGTCCACGGGGATGTGCCCGATGTCCTCGACCCGGCCGAGAAGGATGAAGTTGTCCGTGACCAGGGACTTGTACATGGGCAGACGGTCGCGCAGTCGCGCGATGAAGCGCGTGATGCGTTCCTTGAGCGCGTCGCTCATGTCCGCGACCACGCCCCCGAAGGTGAAGGACGCGTAGGTCAGGCGGGAGCCGGTCATGTCCTGGAGGATGTCCAGGAGTTCCTCGCGGTCGTCGAATGCGTAGAGGATGGGGGTGAAGGCGCCCAGATCCAGGAGGTAGGCCCCCCACCAGAGCAGGTGCGAGGAGATGCGGTTCAGTTCGCAGGTGATGACGCGCAGGTACTCGGCCCGCGGTGTGGGCGGGGTCTCCCCGAGTTTCTCCACCGCGCCCACGAAGGCCCAGTTCCAGGCCAGGGCGTGCAGGTAGTCCACACGGCCCATGTTGGTGATGAACTGGGCGTAGGTTTTCGCTTCCGCCATCTTCTCGTGCATGCGGTGGATGTATCCGAGCACGGGGTCGGCGCGCAGGATGTACTCGCCGTCGATCTCCAGCATGACGCGCAGGACGCCGTGCGTCGAAGGGTGCTGGGGGCCCATGTTCAGGATGAGGGTGTTGTCCTGCTTTCCCTGTTCGAAGTGCTGCGTGTAGAATCCGCGCTCGGCGATCTGTTCCTTGGTGAACATCATGCCTCCTCCGGGGTTGCCGGGGCCTGGGCCCAGGGGAAGATCGTGGTCAGGGGGACCTTGCCGCCGTCCTGCTTTCTGAGCGGCGGCGTCTGGGCGTCGGGCGGCAGGAGCAGGGGGATGAGGTTTGGGTGCCCGGCGAAGGTCGTGCCGAAAAAGTCGAAGCACTCCCGTTCGTGCCAGTCGGACCCGGGAAAGATGTCGGCGATGGAGTCGAAGGAGTTGTCGGTGCTCAGGGCCATGCAGGAGATGCGGCCCGGCCGGCCGAAGCGGTCGAAGTGGTAGATGGCCAGGGTTCCCTCCTGCACCTCACATACGGTGACGTCCTCCAGATGGTAGCCGGCGGCCCGGCAAAGCTGCGCGGCGCTGCGGATCTGTTCGGGGGCGATGAGCGCCGCGAAGGTCAGACCCGTGCGGCCGGGGTCCTGGACCGCGGAACAAAGGCAGGGCAAGGTTTCGAGGAAGTGTCCGCTCATGGCTCGATCCCTCCCAGGGCCTCGGGCCACCAGCGTTTTCCGGTGATCTTCTCCTGCAGGAGGAAGAGCCCTTCCAGCAGTCCTTCGGGGCGCGGCGGACAGCCGGGGACATAGACGTCCACGGGCACGAGCGTGTCCACGCCCTCGACCACGTTGTAGTTGTGCTCCCCGGCAAAGGGGCCGCCGGAGATGGCGCAGTTGCCCATGGCGATGACGTATTTGGGAGCCGGCATCTGTTCGTACAGGCGCACCAGGGCCGGGGCCATCTTGCGCGTCACGGTTCCTGCCACGATCATGAGGTCCGACTGGCGGGGCGAAGGCCGGAAAACTTCGGCCCCGAAGCGCGAGATGTCGAAGCGGGCCATGCCGACGGCCATCATCTCGATGGCGCAGCAGGCCAGGCCGAAGGTCATGGGCCACAGCGACATGGCCCGGCAGATGTCGAGCACCTGCTGCGCCGGCTTCAGGTTGAGCAGCGGCGGTTCGAGGTCTGTTACCGCCGGGGCGATACGCGGATTCGTCTGGGCCATGAGAACACTCCTTTGCTGGAAAAATAGAAGATCGCGGCGAAGAGCACGGCAATGAAGACGAGGACCTGCCAGAAGGGAACCCAGCCGGTGGTGTCGGGGTACATGGCGGCCACCGGGAAGAGGTAGAGGACGTCGACGTCGAAGGCGAGGAAGATGAGGGCGTAGAAGTAGAAGGTCAGGCCGAATTGTACCCAGGCCTGCCGCCCGTGCACCGGAATGCCGCATTCGTAGGATTCGGCGAAGGCGCCGCCCCTGGCCTTGGGGGCCAGGAGGAGGGACACGACAATGGGCCCGAGGGCGAATGCCAGGCCGGCCGCCAGGAATGCCAGGATCGAGACGTTCATCCAGCTGAAGACCATAGGAGACCACCTCTGTTTGAATGAATCAATAAAAACAGATTATTGCAGACAAATGCATCCGCAGCGATTTCAACGCGGGATGACCCGGGTCCAAAAATGCCTGGTATGCCGAAGGAAGTAACCGCTAGAATGCATGAGACTGTCGCGACCGAAAGCCGTGACAGTCCTATTTCAGAGCAAAGGCGGCGAAGGAGTGTCGATGTCGCCGTAATGAGTGGTCAAAGCGGCAGACGAGGATGGAATAAAACGAAGCTGCAGGCGGAACTGGATATTGTTCGCGCCGCGAGGAAGCCGTGAGGCCTTGCGGATCAGACGACACATAGAGTACCCCCCTCCAAAAAAAGAGGCTAAGACCATGAGGAGGCCTCACTCCAACGGGAGGTCTCCTTTCGATGCTTACGAGGTTAGCTGACGGGCTCGGGTCGAAAGGTACCCTACGCATGCGCGATTCGCCCCAAAGAATTGGGTCCCCCGCTTCCGCCATCGGCGGAACTCAGCAGTATTGAACGTCACATAGTTTTGGTGACTTGGAAAGTCAAACGATATTGGCGCGCGCGCCCTTCGATTGTATTTTTTTTATTTGGAATCATTGTTGATGATGTGGTGTTGTCAGACAGTGTCGATCTGTGGATCAACATGTGGTTATGTGTTGGAAAGGCCCTTGGTATTTCACGAAGAGCCGTTTTTGACGTGCGGTCTGAGTGGGGAGAGGTCACGCTGACGCCTTGGAGTTCCCAGGGGAAAATTTGTAGATGAGGGCTCTTTCATGGTTGCCTGTGGCCGTGTCAAGCCTGAACGGCTCTCCGATGAGGAAAAGTTGCGGGTTGGGGCTGAGTTCGCCTGCCTCAGCTTCTTTCCTGTAAAGGAGAATCTGGAGAACATAGAGAGCCGCTACCGCATTGAGAGCGTTTTTGAGATTGGCCTCAGCGAAATGCTCATGGCGTTCGTATTTTACCTTCGTGTATGCTCGCCACCAAAGGGGTTGCGTTTCAGTACGCCACTTGTTCCACGGGGTCAGCGTTAAACCGAATCTTGGCAGATGCACCTTGATTGCGCTGAAGTTGGGATGATGCTTCGTAATAATTGTTTTGTAATTGCCGATATTATCTGCTGTGCAGTTGTGCTCGATTGTGTGACAGTATTTTTTTGCGACGACGTCAACTTCAGAGGCTGCTGCAAAAAGAATACGGCCAAGCTCAATCGAGTAGCTGGAGAAGTTAGACTCGGCAATTTCTAAGTACCTGGAAAATTGTGAAAGATCGTCTTCAAGGGCGATAAAGTAGTTCCAATGCATGGCTGTCTGTTTTTGCGGAATCATCGTCAGTCTCTCGCTGAATTGAAGTTATACGATGTCCTTGCGGGAAAAATGTCTCCCGCAAGGAGGTAATGTGAAACGTAAAACTTAATTTGCCAGACTAATGTGATTCGTAATACCAGAATATGAAGAAGATAAATCCGGCAACGGCGATGAATTTCAGCAACGTCGGGATACTTTCACGCAAACTGTAGTTCTTTGGGGTGTAGTCGATTTCCGGATTTGGCGTAGGGGAAGAAGTGCAACCGCGGCGCGGAGAGTTGTCATGTGGCATAAAGCCTCCGTCATTCAAGGAAATAAGGTTCACCACCGGCATAAGAATGCATCGATGGCAATTATTGGAACGCTTATTTTAGAATATGAAACAAGGAGGCGCTCGGTTGGAAATCGCTTTGAAGTTAATTTTTTGGGCAAAGCGATCAATGACGCTGAGAGGGGAAAGCGTTAGGAATGGTGTCGAAACAATCGAAGTTTGGTCAGGAACAGTTGCGTCGTGAAATGTTCTGTCAGAAGGTTTAGGTTGTCCCCTCTGCACAAGATCGGCAGATCCAATCGTCGACTCCACAATGCTTGGTGCAAAGTGAGCCATTTTTGATCTTTGCTCCAGGGAGGGCTCAGATGTCGTGCCATGATCACGTTCCACCGGTGGCGTACAAAACACCAGCAGCAGAGCAATGACCAATCGTAATATGCCGTCAATGCTTGTGGTCATTCGTTTTTACAAAGAAGACATTACGAGTTGGTTGTTGGTCCGAACGTTCATGGTCGACAGTTTCAAGCCTTGAGCGAGCGGTGTGCTTCTTCGTGATGATGTAAAAAATCAACGAAGAATATTACCAAAATCGGTGAATCATTTGGCTCAGGTTGTCAACATCTGGCCGGGACATGCCTGTTCAACGCCTCCGCTCTTGGGCCAGTGTCTGGAGTTGTGTCTCAAAACGGCCCAGGATTACGTCCTGGTTGAGTTCCTGCATGGCATAGCGGCGGCCGTTGCCGCCCAGTTCGGCTCGCCTGACCGGGTCGGCGGCCAGGGCGCGCAGGGCCTGAGCCAAGGCGGTCGGGTTTTCGGGGGGCACCACGAGGCCGCAGGCGGCATCACGGATCACCAACCGTCCCAGTTCCGCCCATGCGTGCGCGGTGGCCAGTACCGGCCGCCCGCTGGCCATAATGCCGGTCAGTTTGGACGGCATCACCGAGTCCGCAGCATCCGCGCGCTGGGGAAGCAGGTGCACATCTGCCAGGCCCAGCCAGTCGTTCAATCGCTCAGGTGGCTGCACATCCAGTACGCGCACATTGGCCATGCCGGCACAATGCTTCTCCAGAACGGTTCGACCCGCGCCGTTGCCTCCAAATACAAACGTTATCCTGGAGTCCTCCTTGAGTTGTCGGGCGGCATCGGTCAGGGTCTCCAGCCCCTGTTTGACGCCCATGTTGCCCGAGTACAGAGCCACCAGCGCGTCATCCGGCAGGCCCAGTTCGGCCCGGTAAGGGCTGGGGCCGGTCAGAGGCCTGATATTGCCGATATCAACCCAATTGGGAAAATGTACCACCTTCTCGGCCGCCAAGCCTTTGGTCTGAGCTCGTTCCACCATCCGGGCCGAAATGGCGGATACGCGATCAAACCTGCGCATCAGCCAGGCTTCTGCACCCTCTGCCGCGCGTTGCAGAATCTTGCCCCTGATCAGGCGGAGATTGAAGGCCGTGGGCACCTCATAGTCCTGAATGTGCAGCCAGCTGCCGGCGCCGCGCAGCGAGGCAAAGGCCGCAGCGGCGGGAGCGCACATCAAGGATGGTTCCACCACCCAGACCACGTCGGGCTTCCAGCGCCACTGTGCAAGCAATACGGGCAGGCTGCTCAAGGTGAAGCTAGCGAGGTGGATCAGGCGTTCGAGGCCGCCCGGCTGCTGCGGAACCCATATCGGACAGCGAAACACCTGGGCGCCTCGCCAATGCTCCCTGCGATACGCGCAAGGATCGTATCCCGTGCCGATTTTCCATGACGGATAGTACGGCGGGGCGGTAATGACCCGAACCTCGTGTCCGCGTGCGGCAAGCCATTCGGCCATCTCGCCGGTGTATTTGCCGATACCGGTGAGTTCCGGGGCGAAGTTGAGACCGTAAAGAATTACTTTCAAGCCGCTTCCGGCCTGTTAAACAAAAAATCAGCCTGAATCGCCTGCGCCGCGGTGTCATATGTTGGGTTGAATACACCCTTGAGACGAAAGCCTCTGGCCGAGAGCCATTCAATAATGTTCCCAGCCAGCTTCTGGCCTGCATACAGCTCAACGAACGAACACTCACAATAGACGGAGTCGAATCTCTGCAGTACTGATTCACAACCGCACAGCGCTTCGTACTCATAACCTTGAACATCCAATTTCAACAATGCTGGCGCTTTGATTGATTGCAGTTCGACGAATGTTTCGAGGGGTGCAACGCGCACCTTGATTGTTGAAACTTCATCCGTGCCTGGAAATATTTTGGATTGCAGGCTGGTGATTGGGAGTAACGAAGATGAGTCATCCTTGGCCGAGACATGCATTGCGCGAAATTCAGAATGCGTTCCGACGGCCGCTTCATGGAGTTTCACCATTTCATCCCCTGAAAATAGGGTTCGGAATATCTCTGCCGGCTTGGGAAGGGGCTCGAAGCTGACTATCTGAGCCCTTGGCGCCCACCTTCGAGCGGCCAAGGCAAACTGGCCGCGGTTGGCTCCGATGTCCACGACGGTTGCCAGGTCACCCGCAAGGACGTGTCTGTGCTCCGCGCCTGCCAAGACCCGATGCAGAAGCACTGCTTTCAAGAGACGCGTGGACCGGGTGATTTTGTTCAGCTTGTCCAGACGGGTGAGAAGGAGATGAATGTTCACGGCTTAACTCCTCATGTTTCGCAGGGCGGCATGTTCATTGATGGCGCACTGGTAAACCTGCGTGAGTTGTTCGACGATACGCGGCCAGTTGTAGCGTTCCTTTGCGGAGCGTCGTCCCCGCAAGCCCATGAATTCGGCCTCCTTTTTGTCGGTGAGCAAGTGGCAGATGGCGTCCGCAATCAGGAGTGGTTCCAGTCCGGTCACCAGTCCGGCTTTGTCGGCTTGAACTTCGCGCCAGATATTCACCTTCTCGGAAATTATCACCGGACAGGCGCTGGCCATGGCCTCGACCACGGTCATACCGAAGCTTTCCGTGTAGGACGGTAAAACAAAGACATCCGCGTCGACATAGGCCTGCCTCACCTCATCAGGTCCAAGATGATCGACGAAGAAGACCTTGTCTTCGATACCCAGTTCGCGGCACCACTGCCTTACTTTTCGGCCGTAACCTTCGTTGTCCGGTCCGACTAAGGCAAGGCGGGCGCGAGGTTTTTCTTTCAGAACCTGGGAAAAGGCTGGTATCAGCAGGTCCAGCCCCTTCACGAAATTGATTCGCCCGAGAAACAGAACTAGCGGCGTATTCTCATTCAATCGAATTCGATTCCGAAAAGACCCTTTGGCCGGGAGATTCTCAAAACTGCTCCAGTCGATCCCGTTGGGGATTATCACAGGCCTTGCCTTAAGACCGCAGAACGCCGACCGCTTGGCCTCATCCCGAGAAGTGTAATGAATGGCAGAGGCGTGGTTGAGGTTGGGGATGTCGATCAGGCGCTCGTAGAGTCGTTTCAACGGGACGGCCCATTTTCCAAAACGGCTTTGTTTGTAGAGGAATGGGTCCAGAGCTCCGTGAGGGGTTATGATATACGGAACGTTTGCTTTCCTGGATTGCCATGCAGCGACGCTTACGGGAAAGCGATATAGCCCATGAATATGTATGATATCAAATTCATGTATTCTTCTGATTAGCTTATTGTAAAGGTCAAAAGAAAACAAAATAGGGGTAAAATATGCGTTATAATAGTTGATTTTGATGTTGCTATGATTTTGTTCTTGTTTTTTGTATTTCAGTGTCCATATTTCAGTGGAATGTTTAATGTTGTTTTGTGCTAAGTTCATGCCGATAATAACAGAAGCTGGTCCTCCGTATTTTGTATCTATATTCTGGATAACATGAAGAATTTTCATTTATGTAGTATTTTTATTTGTTTCGTTAAATGATTAATTGACTTTATGAAGTTATATAACGATTGTATTTAATCCAAAATTCTCGAAAAGATTCGAGTACATTATCGATTGAAATTGATTTAATGCATATTTTGTCGTGAGGACATGTATTTGTGAGGCGACAGCCGAAGCAATGCGTCTTTTGATAGAATATTCGATGGCAATCTCCAAATGGATACCACTCGCCTGGAAGATTCTGGGCGGAAAATATTGCGATACATGGAGTGCCGGCTGCCGCGGCCAGATGCATGGGACCGCTATCGTGTCCTGCAAAAAAAACAGCCCGCTCCATCACGGCGGCGGTCTCTCGTGGCGTCAATTGTCCACACAGATTGAGGGTGGGGCCTTGCCATTCACGGCTCAAGCGGTCGCTTGGTTCATGCTCATCGGAGGACCCAACAAGCACGAGGCCCGCGCCTGGGGCATCAAGGCTGAAAAGCCTGAAAAGAGCTGCCCATCGCTCGAAGCCCCAATCTTTCGTGCAAGCCTTTGTGCCGATGCTTGCGCACACAAAGCGGCAACTTTCCGGCCAACAGCTTAAGGCTTTTCCAGCGGTCGCCCTTTCTTCGGTGGTCAGTTTCAAATCCCAGTTCAACGAACCGGCAGGCAAGCCATTGTCCAGTGTCGCAAGGCCCCGCAGGAGTCTGCGTGCTTCGGACTCCCATAATTCCGGATTGTCTGTACGCCTGCACTCCTGGAGATCCATCGTCCAGGGCACCCCAATGAGGTGTCGTATGCCGCACGCCTTAAAGAAAAGCGCATCTCTCACGGTCTTTAATCGTCCACGCGAGGCGTTGCAGTAAACCAGGACTTCTGGCTTCCATTGTCGAATTGTGCGCAACAGATCCAAAAGCGTTCTGGGATCACGCGTACTCATCGGATAGCAATAATATCCGTGTACCAGGTTGATCGGTCCTATTATGCTATCCATAGGGGCAACTTTCGCTCCGTTTGGAAATACGGTTAAAACTTTGCGTTGCGCGTAGGGAAAGGCGCGGGCCACCAAGCGCAGTGCAGGTAAGGCTACGACTGTGTCTCCAATGCATCCCAATCGATAAATCAAAACTTTTTTTACTGAGTTTGCTTTCAGTGAATTCTGAAAAGATATAATGCGCATAAATTAATTCATTTTATTGTGCTTATAATTTTTTGTTTTATTCAAGTTATACAATTTGATTGCATAATATCTCTAATTAATAACGGATTAAATAATGATCGTATTCATCATGCAGCGTCATTTCCTGGCTATAGTAAGGAAGTTTTGACTAAAAATCGCGTCTTGGCTCGTATCGCCGGTTTCAATGGAAATATATGCCCGCATAAAAAATCTGATGCAGTGCCATAAAATCAATCGAATTCCACTTTTAATTCCGTGAGGTACAGGCCTATCCTCATGGCAGTTAACTTCATAGAAACCGGATGAAAGTAACAACTGTGTAATGGATGTGCGGGTAAAGGCCTGTTCATGGGTGTAGTCGCCAAACAGGATACGGTTTCCAAATGGCGACTCTCCATTGGGCGCGTGGATGATCTAGCGGCCACCGGGCTTGAGCGCCCGAAAGACTTCGTCGACTAACTCAATGAGTTCGATTTTGGTAAAGTGCTCGATGAAATCAAAAGAAATTACGCAGTCCAATGAATCATCTGCTTCTGTGATTAGGGTTTTCATCGCATCGCCATAAACAACTCCATCAATTCCCAAGTGCTTTGCTGTCGCAACCTGGGCGGGAGAGCCATCTATCCCACGAATATTTTTGTACCCCATCTGTCGAGCCACATGTATAAGCGCCCCGTGCCCGCAACCAATATCCAGAATCTGTGCAGCAGATTCTGTTGGAAAATAGCGATGGATCAATTGCGTCAAGAATGGAAGGCGGAGCTTTAGTTCATCAAGTGTATTCGGAATATGGGGGTTTTGCCAATATTCGGTATTTGTATAGGAAGCATAAAAGCGATGGCGGTAATTGTATAACATGACTATTGTATTTTTAATATTTGAAAACGAAGAGATTTGCCTTTGGCAATAATGCTTGTTAGCAAGAGAATGCAAAAATCTTGCGGCATAACACGCAAAATTGAAACAATGTAAGCGTCTGATGATCCTTCAACAAATTCATTGTGAATACGTAGTAATAGGTAAATCGTCCAAATGTTGCTATGCAGGTTCCAGCCGTAAAGTTTTTTTATCATAACAAGCCAGATCAGGCCGAGTGTCAAAGGGTAGAAGAATGCACCGAGCCAGCCGAATGCAGCGTAGCCAGTACCTATAAGTGGTGCATTGGGGTATGGTCCAGGATCTTCAATTCCTAGATTTTTAAGTAACCAGCTCCCTTGTGAGTGGCCCACTGGTTTGTCAGGCGATACAAATCGAGGCAACGCGCGTTGAGCAGCCAGGTAAATGTCTTCGATTCCAATGTACCCATAAGCTTCAGTCCCAGATTTCATGATGTCTACATTGTTTACATGGCTCACTCTCTGAAAAATATTTTCATAGTTAGGGTAGTAGCTTTTGTACCATCCGATTCTGTCAGACATGTATGACCATTCGATAAAATAATCGAGTGCTTCGTTCCAATTAAATGCTGTTTTTACTGTCTCCTTAACATTCTGAGTCAAATTTATATTGCTATGATTAATTCTTACATACAAAAAAATTGGTGTTAAAATTATTATCAAAATGGTTATTGCCAAACTTGCTGTTACGAAACGTTGCCAGTTGATCCGGGCGCCAAAAGCGATGATTGTAACAAGAAAGCATAGAAATATCTCTATGAATGTTATGCGGCTGTTGCGTGCCATGGAAAAAAACAACTCAGATATAAAAATGATAAATACTAGTCCATCAATATTATACCCTTTTGAAAACCGTATATTTCGTGCAATTGATGCTATTAGTCCAAGATGAAGGAATGATATAAAAAAATCTGGTATAGTTGAGTCAGAGTGTTCGTTTCCGCGTACTGTCACATCTATATTCGCTATGATTCCAATGATGGAGCTGAATATAGATATTCTTCGCAGTTCAGGATGGCTGATGATAGGTACGAGATAGGGTTTGCCAAAATTTAATTTCATCGAAATATGAAATGCAATTAAATAACCAATAAATCCAATCAATACAATTCCGAAGGACTCGACGGGATTCCACAGGTTTTTGTCCAAAGCTTCACCGAACCCAAGCTTGATGAACAGTGGAAATCCAGTGTGGCGGAAGCCTACAAGGAAAATCAAAATCGCAGCGAGATTATAAAATGAATGTTTTAGCATTATTTTAACGCTGAGTATCGCAATAATGTATGTAGATAATACAGCGATTATATTTGCTCCAATTATTAAATGTATTGCGCAAGCTGTTGTAATTAATATATAGTAGCAATACTCTATTATTTTGTTATCATTAAATTTTGTATTTTTTAAGTTGTAACTCATATAATATTTTATTATCAGTAATGTACGATACTGTTAATTTTTCTGGATACTATTCGTGTTTTTTTTATGATTTATGTGCAATTTGGTGAATGAATTATCTCATTTGATAAAATTTTTTTCATTTTTTGAAACACATATAATAGCATGGCTGTGTCTAGTGTAAACAATGCAATTCCAGTAGCTGAGGCTGATTTTGACCAGTGCATTGTCGCAAATGAAACGCATAGTGTAATTATCGAAATGAGCGCAAATACTACGCTTGCTTGCAGATGTTGGTTTGAAGCTTTCAGTAATACAAAGGAGCTATACCAGATGACATTAGCAATTGCTGAAAGAAGCAGAAATCCGAATAGCAACGGTTCCATTTCGATTTTTCCGCGGGTCCACAAATCAAGTAGGGAATCTCCTATCAGTAGCAAAATTAATGAACCCAATATGGCGAGCACGAGACTGCCCCTCAGGCTATGTAAAAAAAGGGAGCGTAGCAAAGAACGATCCCCTGTTCCATACGCACCGGCTATTTCAGGCTCTGTCGCATGGCTGATGGAATGGCCCAATTGCACTACCAAGCGGGTAAGGGTTCTTAAAGTTGAAAAAGTTACTACTGCCGCAGGGCCAAGGACTGTTCCGACGGCGACAACCATGCCTTGGATGTTGAGTCCTTGAGCCAATGGGATAGAGATATTTGCCAGTGCTGGTCGCAAAAGCCGCTTTATTTCAGATAATTTTGCATGTGAAACGCTGTATTTCAGCCAAGTGTTTCTTCTGAGAGCTAAGAGCGCAAAAGCGCTGGTCGCGAAAATTCGGACGGCAAACAAAGCCGCCGCCGCCAGTACGGTGCCTCCGCCGTTCAATGCGACTGTCCAGACGGTGCAGAATTGGAACAGGCGGATTCCGCTGTGGAGAAGTATATGGAGCGCATAGTCGCCGCCGGCGCGAAACGCTGCGTGGTTGATGCCATCTGGTAATTGGGCCAAGACTTCTGCGATCAGGAACCAAAGGGTCCAGCGGACTTCAGTCGCGCCCATTCCCGTGGAGTACATCCATTTTTCGATGTGAGGCGCAAAAAGTACTGAGGTGCTCAATAATAGCATGCATGACATGGTCGTAAAAACCAATGCTATGAGACTTTGGAAGACGACCGCCGCGGAATGATATTCCCCGCGGGCCACTTTTGCGGTCATATCGTTGGCCGCTGACTGGGAAAAACCTAGGTCTGTCATGGATAGATGTGCGGGGATGGCGAAAAGTACCAGCCATTGTCCATACAACTCCACGCCCCACGAGTGTAAAAGAATTGGTATTCCCGCCAACTGAATTACGATAGTAACTCCTTGATTACAAATGTTGGCGGCAAAACCATTGGCAACACGATTTTTGACGCCGCTATTTGACATGGCGTTATGCATGTATGGATGATGGAGAATTGATCATGTAGTGTTTCAAACTAAGTGATCATGCTTATTGTTTTTATTGTATATATAAATGATGAGTAGCATGAATTATGATATTTATATATTCATTTTTCGAATCCATCTTAAGGGTAGATCAAAGAATTACAAATTTGATTTTTATGATGGTTATGTCTGCTGGATTGAGTCCTGCAGAATTGGAACACCACACAGTAGCGCGCATATCATTCAGTCCACTCATGGTTTCGAGGATGATCTCAGTAAGCATTGTCATTCACGAAGCCGTGCCGAAGCGTCATCCAGAGGATCCGTACATCTAGGGATAGGGACCAGTTCTCGATGTAGAAGATGTCATGCTTCACTCTTTTTTCCATTTTTTCGATCGTGTTCGTCTCGCCGCGCCAGCCGTTGACTTGGGCCCAGCCGGTGATGCCTGGCTTGATCTTGAGTCGCCACATGTACCCGGGTAGGCGCGAGCGGAAGCTTTCGTCGTGGGCCACGGCGTGAGGGCGTGGTCCCACCAGGCTCATGGAGCCATTCAGCACGTTGAAAAGTTGCGGCAACTCGTCCAAGGAAAATTTTCGCAAGATTCGGCCCAATGTCGTAACTCGACAGTCGTTGCGTGTCGCCTGCCGAAACTCGTGACCGTCGTCGGTTACGCACATGGTTCGGAATTTCCATATTCTGATTTTTCTGCCTCCGAGGCCGTAGCGCCATTGACGAAAAAATACCGGCCCGGGAGAGGTGAGTTTGATGCCCAAGGCGATGGCCAGCATGATGGGGCTGGCGATGATAAGGGCCAGGGTCCCTATGATCAGATCCTCGGTGCGTTTGAGGATCTCCTTGCGGGACGACATGGGTGTCGCGGAGAGAGCGATGACAGGAGTGTCGCCGACCTGGAAGGCATTCAGGTTCATGAGCTGAAAGGTGAAAATGTCCGGAATGATGTACAGGTTGGCCGGACTGCTCAGGAATTGGTCCAGAATCTGGCGCGTGCGTTTCTCGGCATTCAGGGGGAGGGTCAAAAAGACCATGGGAACTTGCTTTCCGTTCACGAAGGGCATGGCTTGGTCGCAGTCGCCCAGCACCGGGACGCCTTTGCATTTTCCACCGATCTTGACGGGGTCATCGTCATAGGCAGCGACGGGGACGATGCCCAACTCCGGATAGTCACGCACGGTCTGAATCCATTGTCGGGCCAGACTTCCTGCACCTATGAGAACAGCTTGGCGCTGGTTTCTGCCCTGGCGGCGGTAGAGGGCGAGCAGATTGCGGATGGACCCGCGCGCTGCGACGAGCAGGCCCGCTCCCAAGGCGGCCCACATGCCTATCTGCAGTCGTGAAAAGGTTGATGTGTGTTTGGTTGCCCAGGATATGACGATCAGGCAAAGAAACGTGAGAATCCAGGCACCGAGGACACGTCGCGCCTCGATGAAGAACGGCCGTAAGCGAAGGTCCGCATTGGCTCCGGTCAGTTCGGCGGCAAAGGAATAGATAATGGTGCCGAGGAGGGTGGCGATGGTGAGATGCGCGGCGTCACCCGTCGGGTAGACCAAGTAGACGAAGAACATGGACCCGGCGATGACCAGAATTTCCGCGATACGTGTCGTGATGGAAATTTTCGAGCTGAAGTTCGTCATAGTTTTGGTTTCAACTTCGAGTGAATGGGGCTTTCCTTTCCATCGTAATGAGCGATTGCGGGTGTATATTCAAATTTTAGACGTGAGCTGTGGATCAGTTTTTTGAGTTTACCGGGACAACCGCGAGTTTGAGAGGCGATGGGCATTTCTTGTCGATGCCGAATGACGCATAATTCTCGTTCATCTCATGCTCTGTATTGTCTGCGGCCAAATCATGGTTTGCATAACGCGTTTCAGAACAACCTTGACCATTCGCGGATCACGCATCACTATTCGCGCATTATGATCGACATTCATTGCCACTTGCTGCCCGGCTTGGACGACGGTCCCGGAAACATGGACGAAGCCTTGTCCATGGCGCGCCTGGCCGTGGCTGACGGAATCCATGGTGCGATCTGCACGCCGCATTGGCATCCGATGCGCTGGCCCAATGAGCGGGTCGCCATTCTTCAGGCCGTGGCGGAGATGCGGCATCGGCTCGATACCGAAGGCCTCCCGCTTCGAGTTTGGGCCGGAAGCGAACTGGCCCTCGACGCGGATCTGGCTGACAGGCTGGGCGCAGGGCGGCTCGGAACCCTCAACGACGGTCGGTGGGTGCTCCTGGAGCTGCCGGGCGCCTTCCCGCCCCCGGGGATCGAGGACTACCTGTGGATGCTGCGTCGGCGAGGCTACGAAGTAGTCCTGGCTCACCCCGAGCGCTACGCCTACATCCGGAAGGATCCGGCGCGGCTGCATGCCTGGGTGGAAATGGGGGTGGCCGTGCAGATCACGGCTTCGAGTCTGCTCGGCCGACTCGGCCCGGAAGTCTCCACTCTCTGCCGCGTCCTGCTGGAGCATCAACTCGTCCATTTCCTGGCCAGCGATGCCCACGGGACCCGCTCACGCCGTCCGCTGCTGGGCGATGCCTCGCGGGCGGCTGCGGAGGTGGCGGGCAGTCAGGCCGCCCGCCGGCTTGTCGCCGACCACCCAGAGTCGGTGCTCCGCGGGGAACCCCTCGATCTGCGCGATTACGCCCCGCAGGCTTTGCCGAGCAGGAATCGCCCATGGTACAGGTTTTTCGGAAAGTGAACTCGACCGGGGAAAGGCCGCTGAAAAGGCCATGACCCGACCTTGATCCCGGTCCGAAACTCCAGGTCGAAATCGGAACATCGTTTCGACGCATCTTCTCTGCCGCCAATTCCGACGGCCTGCCATCCAAGTGTTCACTTCTTGATCCATGTCGTGCTGTTCATGGTGGCATATGGAGTTCATCCGATCATGCTGGCTGCCGAAGTCATGCTCATTTGACAAACCCTGCATGGGACGGGCTCTTCTGAGCTGTTGGGATGAACTCGGCATTATGCGTCGTTCTTGGTCACGCTGAGCTTATCGACAGGCGTCTACTCTGGACTCGTCGCGTCGGCGGAGTTCGAGCCCCCGGATCCATCCGATCCGGCGGAAAGGGCCAGGGCTCCGGCTGTCAGTCCTGACACTGCTGCGAAGCCTGCGGCAAATTTCATCCCGATGGGCCCTGACTCGATTTCGGTAGATTCGTCCTGCGGATGGACGGTACTCTCGTCAAAGGTTAAACGGTTGAGAGTGATGCCGTCTCCGGACGGGACGAGCTTCCTCTCGCCAGCCTTCGAAATTTCCAGCCCTCCGTGGGTCACGGTCAGCACTGCGTTGTCGGGCGTCACGTCCAGCGTTCCGCGCACCACTCCGGCGGAACCGCCCGGTGAAGGTGCAGGCCTGGCTTGAACCGTGTCGAAGGGGAGCGCCCATTCCGCGGGTTTGGCATCAGGGCGCAAGGTGAACTCGATGGCGCCCTGCAGGATCGTGACGCATGATCGGCCGATCTCGTCGCGCAATGCGAACACGGTCTTGTCTGCCGTGATGATCTGCATGCCGTCGCCCTCGATGAGGCATCTCCCGTTGCCGCGCATGAGCATGCCGTCAGGAACCGGAACCTCTCTGTCCAAAACAGCGCCGCTGTGCGCCAGCGTCACCGTGCCTTCCGGGATCAGCCTAGGGGACGAGAATGTGCCGGCCATGAGGGGGGAAGCGAGCAGAGCGGCCAGGACCGGCGCGATCCGGCACAATACTGTTGCCCTCCACGGCCGATTCTTCCCGATCATGCTTCGCCTCACGGGTTCATGCCCGTCACTGGGGGCTGGCTTCGTCGCTGTCTCCTCCACC